>Ga0157363_1001083_pt1 | contig 22106 bp, 3 predicted proteins | sample AttsexASBM1_FD_111477 | JGI IMG/M metagenome (GOLD analysis project Ga0157363, IMG submission 111477) | Fungus gardens microbial communities from leaf cutter ant in Ribeirão Preto, State of São Paulo, Brazil - Atta sexdens ASBM1 | ecosystem: Host-associated > Fungi > Mycelium > Unclassified ... | reverse complement strand
TGGGGCGCACCCTTACTTATTTAAGAGGCCAAAAAGTTAAGAGGCCAAAAAAGTTTTGCAAGAGAGACGCGGGGGACTGAAATACAATGGAAGTCCCCATCCCCGGTCCTTAAGTCTCCTCAATGCCCAAAGATAAGTGATCTGATGAGCTTCTTTCATTAACTAAATAGATTTTAATTTCTATAAAACATACAAGAAGAATACTTCTTTACTTTTTAGTTTAGTTGACATATAAGTTTTATTTAAACCCTATGTTTCGTATCTTTACCTAAAAGTATGCGGTGGTAAGGTAAAGCAAATTTAAATAATAATTTAATTAAAAATTTACACAACCTAATCTTAAAGCTAAATATTCCAAAACTTTCATATAGTTAGCTAAATTTTGTGTCTTTTTTAATTTTAATAAAGGCCAGGGCCATAATTATATTAATGGGTTTTTATTTTGAAAAAAGTCGAGCATAAGAGCACTTATAATTTTATTTTTTTTTTTCTTATTTTCTTAATTTATAATTTTATCTTATAAACCTATTTTTAACAAACAAAACAAACAAAGCAAAATAAATAAGTCAAAGTTTTTATTGTCTTTATTTAAAGAATTAAACCTATATTATAAATACTGCTTATGCAACATCTCAAATAGAAAATAATTTCTATCAATAATCATTAGTTTAAAGCTAAAACTATCCAAATCTGAGAGTAAACTACCTTTTTAAAAAACCAAATACAATACTGTAATACAATACAAATCTTAAACAAAAATAATTAAAGTATAACAATTTAAGTGAGTACAAATAAAAAAGGGTAAATAAATTTTAAAAAGAAAAAAGAAGAATTTAGTAATTACCATTAAACATAACAAGGATACAAACTAAGTGTATAAAAAATTTAAAATAAATTAAAACGGTAACTAAGGATCAAGCTTAAAGTATTTAATGGGAAACAGTTATATCAAAATAAAGTTAAGCTAAAAACCCCACTAATTTAAATATAGTTTAATTAAAAAATCTTTATCTCTCTTTATACTATTTCTTTAGTTACTACTTGGTTTTGCGTCTTTTTTATAAAAAATTTAATTTTAATACAGGTTTAAATTGAAACAGTTTGTATATTTCTTTTTAAATAATTGTGCCGTCTATTTGGAAAGTTAAAAATATTTTTATCAATTCATCAAATAAAAAGGTTTAAAACCCTAAACAAATTAACTATTAAGATATAATTAATAAGTCATTAAATTAATGGGAACTGCCCTTTATTGGGGCAAGCCTATATTTTAATCTGCAGTTAAGGTCTTACGAATCTAACCAGAACCGTAAACTATAATTAATTTAATCTCTCTTTTTATAGACTAATTTATTATACCAATTATTTAATTGCCTAATTTTCAACTATCCAGTTTCCAATATCCAAACTCCTTTAATAATTGATATATAAAAATAAATAAAAACAAATACTATATAAAACCCCTTAAATTTAACATAAATAAAAATAAAATTATAATTTGGGGTGATTATGGTATAATAAAATAAAAATTATTACCTTATTTAAGTTATACTTGAAGATTATTCCTATAATTTGATATCTTACTAAGGATAAAAGAAAAGTGGACAAGGAAAAATAAAAGTCACAAACATGAGCCGACTTTTTAATTTGGCATTTAACTTTAAACATAATTAAACATGTGAGTATACCCATATACGTTTCGATTTTGTCCCTCAATATATGATTAATTTTATTATAAGTTATATTTTTATATAAAATTTGTTGTGCTTATCTTCAATCTTAGGATTTTTCAATTTTAATCTTTTTATATAATATATAAAGTTAATTTATTTTAGTTTTACATTATTGGCTTTTACTCCATCTATAAATAATATTTATGCATTTTATTATGAGGGTTTTATTATCGGGGGACACGCACAAGGATACTAATCTTATTCAGCCTCATGATACGGGCGGTAAATAGTTATTTTACTTATTATTAGTGAATATTATTAATATATAATACTTAGTTAATTTTAACTTTCGAATTAGTATAAATTAGTTAAATACAATATTTCTAATAGAATTCTAATTAATATATTTCCGTTAATTAATATTACTTGAATAAATATTAAAATAATATAGCTAATATCTTATCGCGAAATATTTCGTTAATCGAAAAAGGATAGAATATATCTTTAATATTAATATAATTTATATAGAATTCTTCTTGTTTAATATAATTTTATATAATCTAAATCATATATGTTTAGTTAAGATTCTTATAATTAATATATATCCACAACGTAGCTTAAACTATATAATAGTATAAATTAAGGAATATTATATTACTTCTAACAGAGTATAACTACTAACCCTTTACTAATAATAACTAACTTTACTACTATTAGAAATTACTATATATCATTACTACTTACTAGTACTCTTACTACTTACTTAACACTATAATCTATTGTTCAAAAATCTTTAATATTAGAAAGGCGATCTAACCAATATAAGGTAAACCAACGATTTGTTCGTAATCAATAACGCAATAATCTTTTCTTTAAAAGAAATTTAATTACTTTACGATCACGACTATTAGAATTGTGTTATAATAAAAAATAATATATGTAAAATATCGTAAAAAAAGGAAAGAAAACAGGACCTAAATAGTATATAGATATAATTTGTACATTTAATTTAAAATTCTTATAATAACGCTAATCTATCTTTTAATTAATTGCGTGTGAGTGGTATAATCTATCTTTTATTAATTGCGTGTGAGTGGTATAATCTCTTAATATCACAATCTATATTATTGAAAGGTCAATCTATATTATTACATAGAATCGTTTACTATAATTATATCTAATGAATCTATATGATCAATGTAGTAGAATAGATATTATATCTAGAATAGTAGCTAGTGTATTATCTAATTGCGTATAATAGTCGTGATTATTAAAAAATCGTTTAAATTAAAGTGATAAAAATATAGTTAGTATTTGATTCTAATTTAAGATAACTTAATTCAATTTCTTACTATTAATTTAAAAGCACAACACTTAAACACTTAAAATTAAAGACCTTTTACCCCTCCATTTAGTTCAAGATACCAATTATTTTTCCCATTTAGTTATGGATACCAATTATTTTCTCTATTTAGTTATGGTTGTGTTGGTCGAGCTAAAAATTTAGAGGGGTCAGTTCCCACCTTGTTTCACTCGTGTCGATCGTTTCAAGCCCTATTTCTGTCTTTGTTGAATTCACTATATAATACTCGTAATTATCACAAAGAATATAGTTTCAAGTTTCATTTTCTAAAATAACTAGAATTAGAACATTAGAATAATTTTATAACTATAATATAATCTAATCTAATAATAATTTATATTTATATTTCTATTTTTTCTCTTAATTTTCTATTAACTAACCGGCTACACAGTCCTTAGTAAATATACTAAAATCTACTAAAATCTACTAAATTCATAAATATAAGAAAATCTAATAAAATCTAATGAAACCTAAGAAAATCTAAGAAAATCTAAGAAAATCTACAAATTAGGGTGGTAAGAAAATATAACTAATTAAAAACTAAAATTTAAACTTATACAAAGAGTTATACCACTATTTATAAAGTACCTCTACTTACCTAATAAAGTATAATCTACCTATATAATACATAGGGGTATGTATACAAACCATCCATTTCCTACACAATATACGATTCCTTATGTCTTCGATTATGACAATGGTAGCAACAGAAAATGAGTACTGAAATAGAAAAATAGATTTTATTAAAAAAATTAGCTGTTATAATAGAAATACCATTATAAATAATGTAATAATAGCCAATAATCCAATATTTCTTAAACTCTAATTCACAAGCGATGTGGATTCTTCTAATTCTAAAAGACTAAGCGCTATAAACATAGAATTCTAACTAGTAAGTGTTTAATTACTAAAAATAATATTAGGTATAATCAAATCTAAAATTCTTACAAAAATATTATTATACTGACATTTTATTGATATTGTTTGTGGAGTTAACGGTAATCTAAAAAATATTAATAATAACGCAATATAAATCATCTAAGATTACTATAATTTCTGACTATGACTAGTAAGTGTATAGAATTGTTAATTGCAATTACTATTAAAGGTAGTTATTAATCTATTACGGAATTCTATAGGTATATTTAAATTGCCCTAATTTCTCATAAAATCGATGATAGAAAATCTATATATAATCATTTGTAACTATTTCTAACTATTTCTAACTATTAGACTTTACATTTATATCTCTTTTTAATTAATTTTTCTTTCTCTACCAGACTATTAAGATAAATAAAACTTAACTTTAATTTATTTAACTTTAAGTTACTTTACTTAACTTTACTAATTTACTATTATATGGAGATAACTGGAATCTAACCTGTGTTATATCTGTGCAAAAAATGTATATTAACCAACTATATGATATACCCAATCTATATTACCTTTGAATTATAGCTATTTTCAAATTACCGTTAAATTATATTACTAAAACTTTAATCCTTTGAAGTATAGAGTTCACTAACTAACTAACCAAAATTTTAACCTTATACAAATATTTTTACCCCCTATTTAGTATTCCTATTATTAATTTACGAAAGTATATTATACCTATGTAATAAAATTGGTATTCTTGAATAAACTCTAATTATCTAATAAAGTATAATCTTCCTATATAATAAAATTGTTTACCTAGAAGTAAGATACCACATATCTACCTCAGAGTAGGCGAGTACACGAGATAAACGATTTGGAAGAGCTAGCAATATTTGCTTGTGTTGGAATGAGGAATAATCTTAATAATTAACTTAACTTATTATGCTACGCAAATTTCTATATAATTTTTCCATATTTTATTAATATTAAGAATATGATTTAAATTAAATATATCTTTCCATTTCTATATCAGATGGAAGTGTGAACTGTTAATTATTAATTATGAATTGGACCCTCCATACAAATAGTATATATATTAGTTAAAATAAAACTCGGTATAGTATTGATAAGCAGCTACAAAGTTGTATAGTTATATTACTACAAAATAATAAGAGATTCATGATACCAAACACTCAATCTACACGCAAAGTGTCTACACCACAATCATAGACGATACGATGACTACTGATCTACGATACCAGATAGACCTACAATCGAAGTGAGTTAAAAGTGAGTTACCTCCTTTCATTCAAAGGTAGAGAGGTAGAGTGTCATTTGTCGAGTGAAACCAGAAACCCTCGTCTTGTCTTGTACGGAAGCTTAGAAAAAAGATTTTATAGAAGCTTTGACAGAAGGGAGTTAATAATTAAAAAATAACACTTAATTTGGCTTCTATTTTCAGTAAATTGTTGGTGATCTAAGTGTAATAAATAAAATAAGACTGATTATGAATGGAATTCAATCGAATCGCGTTATTAAAAATTAATGTAAAGAATACAGAAGATATCATTAATATAATAATGAATTTAAGATAGTTGAGGATTATACAGATTCTAAAATTAATGATAGTTATAGCTTTTAACTGTCTCTATTCAATTCTATTTTGAAACTATATTATTTCTAGATTATTAAACAGTATACTATTATTATTTAATATTGTCAGACTATTATCGAATTATTGTTAAATTTATTTTTAAAGCCTTTTCTTTCTTTAAAGACTCGTAAACGTAAATGATCCTGTATCAAATCGATTTCGTAGAATTTATATAAATTATATTAATAATCATTGAAAAGTGTTGTGTTATATTGAGATAGTATTACTAAAATGAAAAATATATCTACTTTTACTCTATTCTAGTTATATGTTTATATTTATATTTATTTTTAAATATTTAGTTACTTTATTTTGGATATCAATTTATATTAAATTTGTGTTAGTATTACTATATCAAAAGATTCTAAAAATTTTAACTCAATTAGTAAGAGCTAAGTTAGATAATTAATCTTCGAGCGCGATAATATTCTAGAATAGATATGTAAAAGATACAATACACTGTGTTCTATCTCGTCTTATTCTAAATTATTGAAAATTGATATTTTTGATAGAGATGACTTCTATATAAAATACAAAATAAAATACCTTAATCTTGATTAATTAGATGGTGAAATATTCTATGGTTCTTTAATAAGAAGACCAAATAATTTCGGTTTTTAAGAGTAAAAAAATATAATAAAGATATTGTAACTGATATTAGTGTGAAATTTATTCTAAAAAGATTATTAAAAATAATCTATATTTTATTTTATAGCTACTAAATTATACTCTTTTTCTTTCAATTCTTTTTAATTATCTGGATAATCGAGATACTAATATACTATAACATTGACAACTTAGTCTTGATTGTTAAGTATTTACCTCATCTATCTTTAGAAAAACAAAAATACCTTTTATTTAAATCTAAACTACTACTTAACTTAAGAAGAATAATAATATAAAAAATTTTCATTTTTCCATTTCACCATATTTTATTAATACCTTGTTATTATCTCCTTTCTAACCGATGTCTCGTGATATTACACATCAGTATTTAAGTAACATTTAAATTATCTCTCTACCTCATTTTTACCCAAACCTAAATAAAAACTAAAATTTAAACTTATACAAATATTTATACCCCTATTTCTAATATACTAAATTTGTAACTGATAATAAGTATTTTACCATAAGGAGGCATTGGTATAGTTATATAACTTAAGTATAATCTACCTATATATTATCTAGGGTATGAAGGTTTAATTAACTATTCTAAACTAACGAAAGTATAATCTACCTATATATTCTAAAGTGGTGTTGGTGTATTCTTAAAATTAAACTAAGCTAGAGTTGGTGTTGATATTTGTATTCGTGTCTCAGATAACAAGGTGGTACGCGAACTCGATTTGATCGTAGGTGTCGTAGAATATCCGATTGTGTTTTAAAATTCAGATAAGAAAAGATTACTATAAAATAGTGTTATTATTTTCTTTATAATTAATTTAACAGTTTTAAATATTTACTAAATTTAAGGCATTATCTATCAGATACTAAAAATTCTATGAAATAGAAAATCTCAATTATTAGTTAAATTAAATTCTATAGTAATTTCTTATTTTCTTAATACTCTAACTTTTTATATCATCTTTCCTAATTATTCTTAATTATTTAAAACGATAATCAAAGATATAATCTAGATCTATACGCAATTTATTAAAATTAGTAGTGTATTCTTAACTTGAATTTACGATTTATCTCATTTGTAATACTTTCTTATTTTGTAACTTTATCACATATCTTTTCTGTCTGTAAAATTTGACCGCGTATTTAGTGGTTGTTAAATAAAAAGTCTGAGATACTATATTTTTTAATTTATTATATTATTAACACATGCTACACTTAAATCAGATAGAAACGAGTTGATGTTGAGAAACAAGGTAGTGTAGTCTATCAAGATTTGATATTCTTATATTTATATAAATACCAATTAGTAAACTTAGTGATGTGAAAAATTAGATAAATAATCATTATATATAAAGATATATATGAAATTGAATAGTAATCTATTAGAATATATTTATTCTTAAAATATATAAAATTATAACTTAACTGTTTTAGATAGAAATCTATGAAATATAAATCTATGTTGAAATAATAGTAAGAATAGTATTGAAAGTTATTAATATATTATTAATAGAATCAAAGGATGAAAAGTATCGTATTAAAATAATAAGGAAAAATAGGTTATACTCTATTTAACGCGATCACCCTTCGGATATATGTATTTATAAAAGTTTAAGAAAATACCCACATGAGATAATCGAGGTATCTTTGCTTGATTCACCTCCTTTCGTATTGTCAATTTACGATTGTGTGAGGTATAATTACCGATTGTGTGAGTTAGAATTAAAGATTGTGATCGGTGTGTGTGTTGTAAAAATTTGTCGTTCAATCATCCATAGTGTGTATTAATAAATAAACGAAATTAAAAGCTTAATTAAACTAAACTATCCTTAGAATAATAATAAAAAGATTTTGATATTCTAGTTTAAAATAGATAGAATTTAACTTTCTATCGAAAAATTAGTACGAAAAGTAGTAATAAAATGTTCACCCGATAATAAAATATTGCTTTTAGTGGTGTATATTTTCGGAAAGTAAAAATTATTAAATAACCTTTATACGAAAGGAAGTTTAAAATCTCTAACATTAAGTATAAACAGTGAAATATTGAAAAATACGGTGAAAGTACAAATCCTTTTTATAATATACAAAGTAATTTACTATTCTACTATTTTTCTACTTTTTAGTATTTACAAATAGTATTTATTTCTCATAATATAACAGATTTATAATTACCGGCTAAACTATTAATTTATAAATAATGCAACGATATTCTAATAAAAACTCAGATAAAAATTATTCCGCCTTATTTTTAATTATATTCTACGAGGCGTTGGACTAATCTTGTTTTGTCACACACTACTCACACTGCTAGTGAAATGCAATTGAAATGCGATAAAATGCGTTGTAGTACCCTAATAATAAAATTTATTATTTTTACCAAGAATCACCAATTTGATCTTTTTCTATTAATGAATGTAAAATGTCTTACATATCTCACCAGGTGTAATAGTTGTATTTAGGCTTGTTCCATTTCTAGATAAAAATGTATTAATAGAAGATTCTACATAAATTTATTAATTAAAAGCTCCACAATCCTAGAGTTATAAACGTGTATTAGATTTCAACCCAAATTTGTAAAATTTCTAAAACTTTATAAAACTTTCTAAATTAGGAGTGACACGATAGAAACGAACACGATAAGAACTCGTTACTTCTTTGTGTATTAGATTGTAAGTCGTGTAAAAAGTATTTAATTTCTCATTTTCGGTAAATTTTTGGCTTATTTGCAAAGCCTAACTCTCTTAAAGAAATTTTCATAGTTTAATCGTTAAAAAATATTTTAATTTACCAATTATTGCTAATATTCAAAATAATATTTAATTAATAACGCCTGATTGAAATACACTTTATCAACTATTTTCTACATACTAACTATAATTATCTACACTACACACTAACTATAAAGTAGTAAAAAACCTTATGCTACACCAAATTTGAAACATTGAAAATTATCCAAAAACAACAATTTTTAACCTTATAAAAAATTTTATTAGGGACTTGACTTTGTTGCTGCTATTACAGCTTATGCACAGATTTGTATAATTCCATATAAAACTATCAAATTTTATTCACCTTTTTATACATATTCAATTGTACTACAAAAACAAATTAACCCTTCACTAGTTTACGTTAATGTAATAGCTAAAATTAAACCCCCTATTGAAATCTTACAAGGTATTTTTCTTTCACCTAAAGTCTATTATCTAAAACTTAAAGATGTAACTTTTCTAACTATAATAGCAGGTGTAAATTCAATATATCTCTCACATATTATATTTAATTCTCAATGTAAAGTTGTCGATAATAAGAATGTAAAAATTCTAGAAACAAATATAAATAATTTTTCAATTTAAGATATTAATAGAAATTATAAACTACAATATTAATAATCTATTTTATATTTGAAATATTCATTTTCTATGATTCACTCCCATTATATCTTTCTATACTTAACCCCTTTTTCCCTAAATTAATTTATTATCCTTTTTCTTATTTTCAACTACAAATTTTAAACTTAGAAAATTATCAAACTTAAAACACTAAAATTTAAACTTATAATAGTTTTTACCCATATTAAGAAATTACCTACTTTATTACCTAGACAATTATAATCTATAGGAATATTATACTTAAATTTTTTAATAAAAGGTAAAAGGGTGTAAATATCAACTTGGTAGTTTGGTTATTTTAAAGGTTTGTTTAATTTAAACTTTTGGGTTAATTTAAAGTTTTTAGTTAATTTAAAGGTTTGATTTGACCTAGACCTCGTCACCACCAAATGAAAAGAATCTAGATTGTCAAGGAGGTAATCGAACTCGCATCGATAGTCTAGTCAATTAGCGGTTAGGAAAATGAAATATTATTACTTCCTCAAAAGATTCTTACAAAATAGTAGTAAAATGTAAGATGGAATATAAGAGAATGATTTTGATTATCTATTTATTAATAGTAAAACGTTAATTTATAGAATTAAAAAAGTTGATCAGATGGTAAGAAGTAAATACCCAGTTTGTATAAATTTATACAAGAAATTAAAAATAAATAGTTTTAAAAAAATCTAAAACCGAGAACTTATAAAAAATAGAAAATTGTAAAAAATAGGTAGTAGTAGGTGTAAATATACAATTGTAGGTCTAGGTACTATTGAATCTCCGATTGTGGTGTGTGTGAAAGATTAGGGTATCTAGGGTATCAATCTTTATTTGCCTTTTGATCTATTTGATCTATAGATTATAGTTGTGTGTAACGAAATTTATAAATTTTCATAATTTGATTTGTGTATATATGTTGATTATATAGGATCTGTTATTTGATTTGTAGTGAGATAGTATTAGTAAAGATGATATATTATATTTAAAGTTATAGGTATTAGGTAAGAGTTAGATATAATTTAATTTTACATAAGAATAGTAATTTTCTATTTCATTACATTAATTTGAATTATAGTATTGATAATACAATTATTTGTATAATAACACTATTTTATATTATCAGAATTTCCATTAATTAATATAATTAAGTTCTAAACACACAGATACAGAGATAAATATCTTTCTTTCATCAATTATGGATGATTATAGAATATTTATGATAGATAGTGAGTGATATTATTAATTAATAAAATATTTTGTAAAATTTTATCTAACTGAAAAGTTAACTTAATAGAATTATACTATTATAAATAAGAATTCAATTATAAAGAGCTAGGCTATTAGACTAAAATAGTATTCAATAAGAAAAGTATCTTTACTTTGTATAAAATTTAATTTTTTGTAAAATGTAAGGGTGTAAACTTAGATTGTTCTATAATTTAATTGTCATTTAATAAGAAAATATAATATATTTATTTTTACCACTCAAGAAAGGCCGAATTAAATGAGTTGTAATACAATCGTGTGTTTGGTGTGTATAATCTATCCTATTCTTAATAATAGATATATATCTCTAAGTATATATTATATAGACTATTTTACTTTAATATATAGTTATAGAAATTATATTCGTATTTGATAGTATATGTATTACGTAGATATTATAGAAGATACGTATAAGTAGAGATTAGATAGTATTAGATAGTATATATCTAAGTAGATATTATAGAATTGTACTATAGAACTTAGTTCTAATTAGGTATAACATAGTAGTATTTTCCATAATAAATATAGTCGTATTTACCACAATCAATACCATAACTTTGTCGATCAATCAGACCACAAATTGTAGATTGCTCTCTATCTTCCATGTCCATTACGCTACACAAGCATAGATAGAAAATGACCTCGTTTCCATCGCATTTGACTTGCATTTGACTTGCATTTGACTTGCATTAAATTAGGAGTAAATCTCGTTTGATAATTGATAGAAAATGAAAATTAAGGTACCACGTTTTCTGCTTTTCTCTTAAATATAATTTTATCTCTTTTTCCTATTAATCTTAGTAGTTTTTATTAAATTTAGTAGATTTGTATTAATTATTGTGAATCCGTGTATTGGAATATATGAATTATCATAACTATATTTAAGTAGAAATTTAGTATTTCTTAATATTTATGCTTACATTACTATTTTAAGCTGTAGTAATATTATATGATTCAAAGAGGATTTAAATAGTATAGAATTTAATTACGAGACCTCAATTATATCGGAGTTCGTAGTTTCAGTAAATTGGATTACTACCTGGAAAGATAAAGATTTTCTAAGTTTCAAATTGGTTGATGATAATTCAATAATTAAAGACCTTTATTACCCTTGACACTCCACTATTGAAATATATAGGTAGATTATACTTTATTTCTTAAATAAGTGTTTGTTCTACTCTACACAACTTTATTATATAGGAAGATTATACTTTAGTTATTTATAATATAAGGAAAAGGACCTTTAATTTACTTAAATTGTATAAGTATTTTAATAAAATAGAATATCCAAAGTATAAAGATTATCTCGCAGGTACTCGTATCACTCGTTTAACTCGATCCGATTATATCCGATTGTATCCGATTGTATTCGATTGTATAGATTGTAGGTTGAGGAGTGACTCGCTACGATTGTGTTATTCTGGTTATTCGTGTTATTCTGGTTATTTTTATGTATATGGAACTTGTCGCGTTATCTTACAATATTAAGGGTGTAATTAAACTTAACTAAAACTTAATGATATTTTTACACAATTCAACTTAATTGAACAGAAAATATATTATAATTCAATTTTTATACACTTTCTATAGAGATAATTAATTGTGTGTGTGTTTTAAAATAATAATCCAAAATACTTATGAATAGTCTTGAGATCACTAACTAGAATTATATCAAATAACAAATGAGATAGTTATATAATCGGATTTAGATCTATATAGTTAAGAAAGAAATTATAATATGATTCGAATATTGATAGTTAAGATATACTGAGATAAAATATTTTTTCAATTTCAAGATTCTTTACAGACTAATACTATCACTTACTACTATTATCTTAAAATAAATGAGATATAATACTTAATTAATAGAAAGATTTACGATTTGTGTGTAGATTTAGTGTTAGAGTGACAAAAGTTATATTTGATATTTTTAGTTGTACTGAAACGGAGACTTTTAAATTACTATTATTATAACTAGTTACTAGCTTCCAAACTAATTAACACAATTTTATCTTATTTATACAAGAGAGAAACAAGGTGTAGATAAAATAAGAAAATAGCTAGCTATTAATCTGAGTTATATCTAACTTTATGCGTAAATATTCTATTGTTCAAAAAGATTGCAAACCCCTCCATTTTCATTTCTTCTTCTACGATTATACGATTCTACGTTTCTACGATTATACGATTATACTATTCTACAAATCACCCGATTATTGGAAAGAATTTTTATAACTATTTTAGAAGAGAATATTAATAATAGTCAGAATAGAATTAGATTGGATTATACTTTTTACTTTCAAAACACTAAACACTACCTTCGGGTGACATAAATTGATATGCTACCACTTTGATCGCTTAGTAAATATTACTGAGTATAATCTAATATACACAATTCGATTAGATCACGGTTCACTTTTCGTTTAGATAAAATAGGATATAACTAAACAAATTTGGATATCCATCAGTAATCTCTGATTGTGTTATTTAGCTTTGATTGTGTTATTTAGCTTTGATTGTGCTATAACAGACTCGCTTTTACGTTAGAATCTAAGGTATAATTTAATCTATTTCGAATATAAAAAAGAGAATATAAATCCAATATTCAAAAGAGAATGAGAATATAACTGATTCGACGTACAATCATAGATTGTGTATTATATATTAAGAATTTAATTAAATATAACAACTTACCATTTGAAATTATTAAATTATGGAATATTAGTTGTATATCCGCGTTTACGAAAAAGATTGCAAATCGAATAGAACATTCTATAATTCAAAAGATTCTAGAATCTAAGAATATAACTGAATTCTAATCTTATTTAATAGAATTTTACTAAATTATTTACTTAGAAAAATTAGTTCAATTTCACAATAATCTATTTATTTTCACAATAATCTATTTATTTTGTTTTTGATATATCAAATAATAATAGTAATCTAATAATAATGGTTAATAGAATAATAATATATTTGCTACCTACTATAAATAGTAATATCACCAAACACATTCCAATATTTTATCACAATCGTAGATTCCCTCCATCAAAGTGAATGAAAGGAGGTACCTAAATAAAATTTAAACTTACACAAAGAGTTATACCTCTATGGAGAAAGTATTTAAAGAATACCCTTTGAGAATCTATAGGTAGATTATACTTTATTTAGATAAGAAGAGGGTCTTTATTCTAGACACCATTTTAATATATAGGCTACTTTATTTTTTTAAAAAAGGAAAAGGTGGAAAAATCAAATTGTAAAGAAATCTAAGCTAAAAAAAATAATCCAATACATTTCAAGAAAAGTGGCATCACGATACAACTAAAGCGGTCAGATTGTGATAGTAAACTAGGAGGTAGTTAATCTAATATGTTGATAGTGGTATAGTTTAGTTAATATTCTAGTCTATTGTTAATATTCTATTTTTATAATATTATAGTTAACTAATCTATTTTATATCAGAAATAATATATATTTATTTAATAGTTATAGTTAATATATTGAATATCTAATAGTTAATATATCGAATATATGATATTTCAGAGTTAATATATCTAGATTATAGAAGAATTATACTTACTAGTAGATTATTATAGAAGAATAATAGTATATATTCTATCAGTTAATATTATCAAATAGTTATCGGTAATTTTACTAATGAAAAGAAAGTAAGGTACTATAGCAAAGTGGTAAAGCACTATACTGTTAATAAGGCAACCGAGAGTTCGATTCTTTCTAGTACCTGTAGAAATGAAATATTTTTATCTGATATTGCGATTAAGGGAATAATTATATTATTCTTTGTTGTTTTTTGAGACTCAAACTTTAATTGTAAAAGCGCCTAGTTGATTTTTTCTTGTAATTTTACAATAATCTAGAAAAGTACGCTTCTTATTATTTGGAAAAGGCACTTTGTGGTTTTACGTTGTACTATTTTTCAGTAGTTAGTCGTCAGTTAATTTGTATTTTAATACCTTGAATATTAGCAGGTAGATTAGTATTTTTAAAAATATATTTGAATAGCCTTTTTTAAATTTAGAAAAGTATTCCTATTAATATTATGGAGTAGATATTTGATATAGAATATTACTATTAAGATAAGGATAATAAATACGTGTTATTACGAAACATACTTTTGTACTAAATACCTTTTCAAGATATAGTGCAATATTAGATAGAGCTGAGCTTTCTTATGATTAATATAAAAAAAATAGTTTAATTTCAACTTTCTTATCAGTAAAAATAGGTTTACTTATAAAATTATTTTACTAAAAAAACGAAAATTAGAGTTTAGAAAGAGTATTACTGTTTTAATTATATTATATTTTTTATTTTATGAAAAAGATTGTTGTGATATACCCATTTTGTTTTAAGAAACATTGGAAATAAGGATATTTCTTATATTCTATGCAAAAGTCAAAAGTGTGTCAAATGACAAATATTTTAAGATTATCCTTTTATTTGAGAAATAAGATGTGATAGTGTGGTAAAGCTGAGAGAGGGATTGGATTATAACCCTTCAATACACCAGTATGAATGGTTTAACCATTTAGCCTATTCCAGCTTAACTACTTATTACTAGGCGGAAATTTGGTGTTAATTATTAGTCTAATGCTACGTAAATAATGCGTTGAAAGTGAAGGGTAATAGTTCTAAATATTATTCTTAGAAGATATTTATCTTATTTATAACTATATTTTAGCTTTTTTTTGTTTTTTGTTTTTTAGTAATTACAAAATATTTTTACTTTCTATAAAATTGCCATTGTTTACACCTTATTATTTTCAATAAAACCTTTTTTATATCCCTACTATTTGGGTAACAGTAAATCAATAATAACTAGTTAACCCTATATCTTAGTTTTTTAAATAAATTATTTAAACTTATACTATTTAATCTGGCTAAAAGGGCTAAAACTTAGGAATTTAACAGAAATTAGACAACACCACAAGTTGTTACTTTTCCAATTAAGTTAGTAATACCTTAAATTTATGCTTAGCTTATTTCCAATTATTTTATAACTCTTGGTATCGATTTCAAATTTTAGTGCTATCTAACACCTTCATGAGAAAAATACTCACACACCACACTAGTTTCTATCGGAAAAAGATTTTAAGATTTTAAGAATTTAATAATTTAATAATTTAAGAATTTAACATTTTTTATAATAAAGAAATTATGGAAATCTTTCAGAATACTACTTATCACACAGATAAACCTTTGAACTCGATTTGACATCGTTTCACTCGTATTTTAGACCGTGGTACTCATTTCATTCGGATACAACGATTCGCTCCAAGACAGAAATTAAAAAGCTTAGAATTAAGAAAGTATTAAGAAATTATTATTAAAGAATTAATTAAGAATTATTTATTTCTCGTGCATGATACGAATTATTATGATTAAAGTGTTAACCTTTTATTTATTTTATTTATTAGAATGGACAAAATTAACAAACTGGACACACGTCGTGGAATGTGAATATTTTTTATTTATTAAATAATATATATATTTCCAAAATCCGAAAGAAAAAGTAGTAGTATATCAATAATATTAATATAAAAAGATAATAGTTAGATAATTATATATTATAACCCTACATACTAAATTGGATTGTAGACTTTAATTAAAGAAATTGTTAATTCTATGCAACAATAAAAAAAAATATAAAATATTTAGAGTTAGGGAGTTCTTAAAGTTGAGTTATAAAAGTTTGGTATAATCTACATATAGAAATTATTGGGCTTACAATTTTAATAAAAATTAATAAAAATTAAGTAATTTAATAAATAAAAATCTAAAAACCGTTAACATCTAAAAAAGGGTAAAATGAATTGTAAAAAAGAGGGATTAATTACCTTAACGGAGCGATAGATACCCTAGAAACGATTGAAAGGATTGAAAGGATTGAATGGATAGAAAGGATAGAAACGATAGAAACGAGGTGTTTGTCATTCTTTACAAAATAACGAAAATTACCATCCTACCCCAAATAGATAAAATCAATAGTGGATAAGAAATAGGGTATAATCTACCTATATGTAAAATGAATCCAAAAGGAATATTAATCTTTATCATTATCTACCACCGAATCAATCAATTTGATATTATCATAATCTACTAGAAATTTCCGTTGTTGTTCTTTGATAAACTTAATAGTTAGACTGATTGAAATATTATTTTAAGCTAATCGGATTTTACTTATAAGGATCAGGTGTTAATTGAAAATTATATATTTAATACTTTTCTTAGTCATTTATCGTCAAATTTAATATTCTATTCAACTTATGAAATAAAATAACACACACTACTTTATCTAAATATACTGTCAAATAAATCTATGATTATGGTGTGTTAGACCGAGAAAGAAAAGAGACAAACTAAACTAAATTAGATTATATAGGTAGATTATACTTAAACTATTCAATTATACGGAAAAGTTGCTATCCTATCCTCCCTACTGCTAAATTATTTTTATAAGTTTTCAAATTTGGTGTGGTTAGTTAGTAACTCATTTTAATTACATATTTAAGTTTTTAAAATAATCTATAAAAATAGAATAATTTTTTGCAAATAAATTTTACTACCTCATTTACTATTTTCCTAAGTTAGTAATATACCCATTAGATTTTATAGAAGATTATACTTAATTTATTAATTAATACCCAAGAACACACACCCTTTTTAAATTTTGGGTTGTGGATAATTTAATTTCTTTTATACCATTAGCTGATATATGTAGATTGTACTTAATTATTTATTCCCTAAAGTTAATTACCTCATTTCATTAGGTTGACGCGTCTTCGAACTACACGCTAAATATCAAACGAAGCGGCTACTCACACAATCTTTAACGCAAAGCGACTAGTTGATGATTATTGACAATAGCAGATTAGGAGACTAATTAAATTTTAGTTTATAACTAAATACTAAACTATTATCTATCACTTTTTCAACTAAAATAGTATATATAATACTATATGAATTAAATTATTTAATAATTAAAAAAAAGATTTTTTATAAAAATTACTTCACATCACACTACAAATCAAAGATAAGATACCATATTACTAGATTGACACTCTCACCACACAACAAATCAAACACGAGACCTCCCATCAAACCGAGTGATCACACCACAGTCATTCAAAGCGAGTGAAACTTTAGGTGCCACACGAACACGAGTAAAACGCGTGTGAAACTTTAGGAGGAACAAGAGTAAAGCGAGATGGTAGAGTTAACGTGGCTCGTTTATTACAAAGTATTATAACTTAAGTTGTAAAGGGGTAAATAATTTAGTCAAAAGACTTGTAGATATTTAAAGCATACTTGTAGATCTTTATACATAAGTTTTATTTTAAGTGATTCTTTAGGCCACATAAATTTCTTTTATTTTTTCTATACACATTGATAATATATAGGCTACTTTATTTCTTTAATAAGCTTTTATTTTTTATAAATTTGGAATCAAATAGGATACTATTACAAAGTAATGTATAGAAATCTACAGGTTTAATAGTAAATATATTATAATAATTGACATTTGATCGCATACTTATTAGATTTATCTACACTCTTAATTGAATAGTTATTCTAATATTAGACATTATCGATTATAATGTTCAGTAGTTATTTGATATTAACAGAATAATGAAAGATTAGAGTCAATTTGATAGTTTATCCTTTTTCTACACGTTAATTTATCTTAAATGCTATAATTTTCTAATAACATGATTTTTTGTAAAACTAAAATAGATAAAGTTAAGTAAGAAAGTATCGAATTTTCGTAAGATTACTGATTTTACTTGAAAAGGCTAATAAGTTATCGTTAATTTTCTTTTATTGAAAAGGTTAGAGAGAAGAAAGATATATCTCATTTCTATACTATTTCATTTCACACTATTATATTACACTTTATTATAGTTCATTTCTATATTTTTAACTAAATACAATTACCATTCTAAAAACAACCATAAAGATAATCAAATATTTCTACTTTGTCTTTAATAGCATGCGAGTTACCCTGTTATCAAGTTAACACGATTAATTAGATTAATTTTCAAATCTTTAACAACAATCAAGCGTAAAAAAATCTTACTATTTTAAAAGTAAAGCTAATTCAACAGCTTTGATTACCCGTCCTTTAAAAAGTAATCAACTAAGTTTATAAGTAGTTATTAGATGGATAGATTTGTACACAGCTTTTCCTAGGCCTTTAAAGTAGTGTGGGTCCTGCATCTTACACCCTAGTGATAGGGTCAATGAAAGTTAACTAAAAAAAATATCTTAGCTTTGAACCATTTTTCCACAAAACTCTTTAATTGAGGGTGAATAAATAGATTAGTTAAAAGTCAATTATGACTTATGTTATCAAATAATCCTTTGATGTCAGCATCTAAGATCCACTTTGTATCACTTCATTTAACTGAGTGTATGCACCTAGTCCTGCTTCTCAAAAATCTTTTTACCTTATCTTTATATGGATTATCTAGGTCCAGGGTTTTAATAGCAATCCTGATACAGTCCTTTTACACTCTCGATTAGGTCTAAAACCATAGCTGTCGATATCACTAGTTGCTTAGAGTAAAGGCATAAGTACTATGTTTAGTAGGGTTTACAAAGCTCTATCTTTTACTTTTGGTATTCTTAATGGTCTCTTTTCATATTTACCTTGTTTAGGAATTAACACTCGTTTGATATGACTAAGATGGTAAGCAATTTGATGATCTTTCATTTACCTTAGCTATTCAACTAGACCTTCGTAAGATTTTTTAGTTCAGTATTATCTAATATTTTCTTATCTATTCCAGTTTAAGCGTTTTATAATTTACCAAGTTTATCGCATGTAGTCTTAAAGCAAGTGATCTGACTAACAATAGTTGATATTTTTAACTTATGCGCTATTAAAGCAAAATACTTAGGCTAATTTATCCAGGTTTGTAACCCTTCAAATAGTGCCGGATTTTCTGTTCTCTAAAAGATTTTACGATTAAAGATAATTAGTTTCTGTCCTATCTACTTTTTTAGAGTCTAGATAAAAATAATGAAATCTTGTTAAGGCAGACTTAAATAAGCAAGCTAATACCACATGTTAGTCCCTGGCATTTAATTTAAATGCGTTTCTAATTAAACCATTAATCTTAGCATTAGATTACTTAAGACGTTTGCTTTTTCAGCTTTTGTTGCCCCGTCTAATCTTTTAGAACTGCTTTGTTACGAAACAGGAAAAAACTTTACTCCTTCTCTATGTGTGGTTGAGAGATAAGGGTTAGAGATATAATAATATAACTATAGCGAGGTTTCCACGTTTGTGGTTCGAATTGACTCTAAAAGTCTTTTTAGTTTGCATTGGAATGACAGTTAAAAGATTTTTGGATATGTTTTAAGTCATTTTCTTAGATACTATATCCTCTTATACTGATCAGATTTGTTACGGTTTCTAATAACAATGATCTAATTTTTTAGGTTCCCGGTTTAGATAGATAGTCACCCTTTCCTTATCCAATTTTAAATTGCTTTACTTACACTTAGACAAGCAGCTATCAAATTTAGAAAAATGCTATCTTCACCGTTTTCCCATTTAACAATTCCTCGTCCCGCTCCCTTGATGGACTGTAGCACAATGCTTTGCTTAACCTTTGTATTTTAGCGATCAGTGTATACTTGAATATTGTTAGCCCGTCCGAAGACTGTCCGTGTCGAAATAAACTATCAAATAATAGTTAAATATATTTTAAAAAAGTATTGAGCAAATATAATTCTTAAATTATAAGATTTAAAAGCTTGGTTTACTATATTCCTAATATAACTATAAATATCTCTTTATCAAAATTAACCTCAAAATACTAAGAAAATAAAAGGACATTAATTAATATCTAGGCAATATAGGGATAAAGAAATGTATAAATTGCTGGAACAAGAGATTAAAATTTTGTTTTCAAAATCAACTAAGCAAGCTAACCAAATAAATACCATTCCTTAATCTATCTCATAAATAAAATTATTCAAAGGTCAAAATTAATAACAGTTAAAAATTCCAATTCCCTAAATTATAAAAATATTATAAATGATTTAAAGCATTAAATTAATACGGAAAACTTTTATACTTCTAGTTTAAAATAAAAATTAAAAAAAATAGAAACATTAAAATAGTACACATAAATAAAGGTAAACTATTGCAATATAAAACTCTATAATAATCTCTACAAACTTATACATGAATTAAAGCATAACTTAACTATAAACACTATCTAAAATTTAACATTAAAATACAAAATAAAGTAAAAAATATTTCATATTATACCAATTTCCACCCAATTTAAAACAATTTAAAATAAACAAATTTAAAGTGTGTAATAAGTTTACCAAATATACAGTTAATGTAAATCTTAAATAAAAAGATAAAAGGTACAATTTATTCCAAGCTTCTACGCAATATTTAACAACTAATTTAAAATCTTTAAAATTTAGAGAGCTTTATATTTTGCTTTTATTATTCCATTCTATATTTTCTTCTATTTTTGCTGAGTTTCTATTTTTCAAAATTAATTTTATGATTTTAGTTTATTCCTTCTAGTAAAGCTTTTTTATTTATTTTTATTACTTTAATTATATTCCTATTATCTTAGTTAATTGATAATTTAATTTTATCTTTTTTATGTTTATGATATATTTTATATCGACAGAGTTTAACGTTTATTTTTAAATTTTTATTTTATTTTTATAACATTTTAATACATTTATAAACTTGTGTTTTCCATTAATAATTATTCTTCATTAACTTTAATTTTATTTAAAGATTTGTTTTTGTTAAATTTAATTGATTATATATCATGAACTTACAAAATATTTACTTTTATTTTATAGTAATTTATTACTGATTCTATGTTTATAGTTTAGGAAAATTTATCTATTTATATTCTATCTTCAAGAATTTATGTAAAATAATTTATTGGTTAGGAACACGTGAAACATAGTTATTAATAATATTTCTTATGTTGACTTAGATTAAAGATTTTATTTTACTAATTTTATTAGTTCAATTAGGAGTTTATGGTATTGTTTTATATAATATTATAATTTATATATTTGTTAAAGTAAACAACCAAAATAAATACCACAATAAAAGTCTTGCAATCCAAGCTACCTAGCCTAAGCATTATCAAATAAATAACCTTCTATCTTCACCCTGTTATTAAACCTCTGACCTCTAAAACTCAGTCTCTCTATTAAAGTCACTTAGCAAAAAAAATAATGGACCTGGGTTCCCCCCC
>Ga0157363_1001081_pt1 | contig 22113 bp, 22 predicted proteins | sample AttsexASBM1_FD_111477 | JGI IMG/M metagenome (GOLD analysis project Ga0157363, IMG submission 111477) | Fungus gardens microbial communities from leaf cutter ant in Ribeirão Preto, State of São Paulo, Brazil - Atta sexdens ASBM1 | ecosystem: Host-associated > Fungi > Mycelium > Unclassified ... | reverse complement strand
TCATTCTATGTCTAGTATATATCATTCTATGTCTAATGTTAAACATTTTTATCATTTTGTTTCAATAATTAGGTCATTTCTACTAACTACATTTACCTTACATTTATGAATAGTCACAAGAATTCATATTGATTATAGAAAAGATAATAACACTTGTAACACTTTACATTCATAAGTCGCAAAGTTATTCAAAAAGAAGTACGTTTTATTTATCTTATCGATTTTTTATTTTTTACCGTAATTAATGCATAGAAAACTTATGACATATGTATTTAACTTATCTTTTTTATACCTACATAATTGTGAAATGCAATATATATGTAATAAATATTTAGTATATTCAATTATATTAAAAATAGAAAAATATATTATCTATATAATCTGTAGATTTGTTCCTTAATTTTGAAATACAGAAAATTTTGCGAGATTATCTATTCGTCGGGAAAAATTGATCGTCATTACGTAATGATAAGTGTTCTTGTGTAATAATCTCACTGGTTATAAACGTGACTAATGCTAAAATGATCGTCGCAAATAAAGATTATTTCAGGAAAATGATGACAATAACAGATGCGCTATTTTTACTCTTTCATAATTTTATGTGTATTGACGTACACACATAAAATATTATATAACATTTTTACAATAAAATAATTGTTTTCTTTGCAGTAGCCAAACGAGCTGGAAAATTGTGTTTACACAGATATACAAAAGAAAAAAATGCAAAATATGTTTGAGATCGACGATAACGATGTCATTTATAAAGACGTTGTCATCATAGGTAAGTATATAAGATATCTTGAAAAAAATTTAATAATAATAACGTATCTTATATTAAACTCGGTTTGTTATGGATTGAAAATGAGAAAATTTTATTTTTATTTTTAAAGTAAACTCAATTCTCCAGTATGTAATCTGATCAAATTTTTTAAATATGCTTATGCTATTTTATAAATATAGTTATTTAACACTTATCACGCAAAGACCAATGAACTTCTTATCTTGTTATGTTGAGCAATGTTAGTATTAATGTCCTACAAAGCTAAAATTTTTATTGTAAGAGCAATATTAAATAAAAAGCTTGTGAGATAATAAAAATATTTCTGAGTCTCAGCAGTCATAATTCAGGTCGTTTGTTACATAAAGTAAAGATTCTACAATTTCTGGTCCTCAGGAAATGGGCCCAGTGGGATATGTCTATCGTATATGCTCGCCGGAAATTGGCCTTACTATACCGGCGAACCTCATCCTGGTGATGATATGCTGACAGCGCGACTGCGGTTTTGCACGACTAGCAACGAGGAGTGCGATACGCCAGACGATGTGAACACTGATGTAACTATTAACAATCGTCGTCAGTGCTCCAAGTCTGGTATCAGCAGGACGCAAGGAGGCGGGCTAGCGTGTAGCACACGCTGCAAACTCGAATGCCTGTCATCTGGCATCGAGGGTAGAGGCGGCGGTCGACCACTAGCTCTTCTCATGGATCAGCTGCAGCATCCGTGTGTCGATGCCGGACTCGACGTGCCCTCGCTGCTTGATTGGGTTTCCGCTGACGAGCATCTCGAACACAGGATCGTGGACCACGTTGTCCTTGGCAAGGGCCAACCAGGCGGTGCTTGGCAGGTATGTGATTAACGATATTTTCTTATTTTTTTGTAATTCTAAAAATAATGAATTCTTTTTCCATAAAATGATAGGTGAAAAATGATGAAAGGAAAAGTCTTAATAAATTGAAACAGCTAATATTTCAATGATTGAACAATTAAAAATTTTATGTTGGGAATTGATAAGGCTAATTATAAGTATTAATTCTTAATGCAACATATTTATATATTATGAAAAGCTCTTTCCGTATTGTTTAATTTAATTTTCTAAATATGATTATCTCTAGTCTATGGATCCCAATGTACTGACTATCAGCCTGAGCCGATGGATGTCACTTCCCGACTTGGATCTGAGGCAATGGGAGAAGCTCGTCGAAGCCGAACAGTTACAAAAATCAGTTTTAACCGCAGAGAGTGACGTATATGCACGGCTAGAAAAACTGAATGTTTGTAAGGCGTCTAGTCGAGTTTCTATGGGTACCGTGGCAGCGTATTACAAGGACTATGTGCACAGGAAAGGCTTAACACAATACTTCCGATGGTATATATATTTGAAATATTTGACACAAAACCGTTATCGACATCAACGTGGACTTTCACGAAATAATCTATTGCAGTGGGACCACAGTTACTTCAGTAAGACCGAATTCGAACTCGCCTGAGAGCAAAGGAGGATACAATTGGATTGTAGATGGATACGAGAATAAAAATGGAAAACGATTTCGATATCGGTGTAAAAGGGCGGTTCTTGCAACTGGTACGACCGATTTATTCAATCATCTGGACATCTCAGAGGAAAATACGAATCGCCAATGGGTGACACACGATCTTAATGATCTCGAGACTCGATTAGGATGTTTGGTTAGCGAGCACGGTATGTAAAGGGAAAATTATATAAGAGAGATGATTGCACCTAATTTGGCGCAGTTTCTAGAAAAACTTATCTTTTTCATACATTTATTTATTACATAATTTGTTCATTTGTTGATTTGGTCTCATTTGAGAAATTGTTAACCGTAGGCAAAGATTCCACCGATGAACAGATCCCACCCGTGTTAGTAATCGGAGCTGGTCTGAGCGCAGCCGACGCGATTATGGCCGCACGCTTTCGAGGCATACCTGTGTTACACGCATTCCGCAACTCGTTAAACGAGTGGGGCAAACAGACCGCCGGGAGAATAACTACTAGTTATGATCGACTGCAATGGCTACCGGATTCCATATATCCGGAGTATCATAAGGTGTATGAGATGATGGCTGACGGAGGTACAAATTATCCTTTGTACAAGTCTTTGCCAGGATATACACTCGTCAGTCTTTCTGAAAATTGCGAGAAAGGAAACATAAGGAGGACAGTCACTCTTTCCGCTCCAAACGGTCAGCTGCACACGTTTCCAGTATCTATTGCAGCTATTCTTATCGGTAAACATCATATGTACTTCTTAATAATAACTGAAATTAATAAAACTTGTATATGATAATAGATATTGGCTTTAGTATTGAGTTCGTAATTTTAGTTCGTAAATTCGTCGATGTTATTGTATTAATTTTTTTCAGGATACAAACCAGACTTGTCATATTTAGAAGGTGGCGGTACGAAATTGGGTAAATTCGCAGATAAGCCGATTGATAGCAAATCGAATCCAATTGAAATCGATGATTTCACATACGAAGTGATTAACGCGCCGATAAAAGGACTTTATGCATTAGGACCTTTAGTCGGTAACAACTTTGTTCGCTTCGTTTTGGGCGGTGCGCTTGGAATTGTGGCGCATATTTTATGCACCGCAAATACCTGAGACAACTACTTGCGCGATTTCGTATCTCAATCGTATCTTAGTAAAATTATTTTATATATACAGGGTGCATCACCAAAATCCGGACAAATCAATTTAAATTTTCCGCTATATTGTGCCTCCGCCAGAGGTTATTGTTGGTGTCCGAGAAAGCCTGATGCTTCTAGTAAACAATCATATTCTCAAAATGACCGCGATGTTGAAACCAAATGCGGAGTATAATCGAAGAGCCGCGATCATCGAAGGCCTTCGCGCTCAGTAACGGAAATAATTCGATTCTTTGGATACCCGAGATCAACCATTTATGACGTTGTGGCAAAATATAATTTAATCGGCTTTAATACAGTCCAACGAAGATTCCAGTATGCCAGCAAGGAAGAGTCATTCGAAAGAATATACCGCGAGGATCCCCGCAGTCGCTGAAAGAGCTCAAGCGCTGATTTCGGATGACTCAGGCGCAATTATTGCGAAAATTAGCATCGATTGTTGATGTACTCGTAAGCGAATCAACAATGCGTCGAATTATTGAGGAATACCTTCGACACAAATCGTACACATTAAAGATACAACAGATGCTCTCTGAGGCTGTCAGGACAAGCCGAGTTGCTCGCCTCGGTCCCAATGTGATGTCATTAAGGCAGCTATTGAGACAGTATTCGTCGGCATGAACAGCGCTACATTACAGCGTGCGAACACTTCAGACCGAGAATAGAAGTCGCCATTCAAGTTAATGGGGGATATCGTGCTCTACGGAATCCCCCAAGTGCCATGTAAAAGTATTTTTTGTATATTTAATTTTTCATTAAAAACATTTTTTTAAAGAAATTGTTCGATTTGTCCGGATTTTGGTGACGCACTCTGTAGACGCATTAACATCGTGCGACTTTTGCTCAATTCGTATGGGTGACTATCGCTTAGTTCTTAACATTTATACCAAGAGATTGCTGGGTAAATGTGTTTGTATATACTATTAAAATTATTTTTATATTCTTTCCATATTATATCCTTCATGAAGAGACCGATTTTTAAATGTATATAACTATTTAATTATTTCGTCGAAATCTCCTAGGGCGTTTTACTTAATGCTTGCGAGCATCATTTTATTCATGTCAACAAATGTTTGGGATGAAATAATGCACGTGAGCGTTGCGAAAGTGCATCTCTACCGAAAATTAAAATGCGATGATAGTTACAACATTTACTCAGCGAGTAGTACACTTACAACGTGCGGAAAATGATGAGTTTAAATACTTTTGATCTATTTTACATCTGTTCATGCTTGTTAACATTCCATAAGGAAATTATGTATGAGATCATAATATCAATAGTAATTGCATCTAAATTTAACAATTTTTTTTAGGTGCAATATTATATTATTGACAAATTTTTCATGATTATACATTACAGATCTCTCCACAAATACACCCTTATTAGATTTTACATCTCATAAAGTGTAAATACAGTTAATATATAACTGTTGGAGTCTGTATTGTAACGAGTTTCGTAAAGAATAACGAATATTACAACGAAACTCTTGATATAAATTCTGATACTATGTATGTACTTAGGATTAATCTGTGTTTGCTTTTTTACGATTAAGTTAACTGCTTTTTTATGCACATTTATGTATATATAGGAATGCTTTTAATAATTTTTATCTTTATAATAGAATCCATCTTTATGTTAGAACATTTACAAGTTTTTAGAATGGCCGGACAATTGTGCTTATCCAAACGCACAAGCATTTTTACATTATGTATTTTTATTTCCTGATACTTTGCAAATGAAAACACATCTCAGGAAAAAATGTTTTCAATGTAATTATGTAATTTTATATATCAATATATAATTATATAATTATATATATATATTTATATATATATTATTATATATATATATAATTATTATATTAAAATTATATATGTTCATTTATATACAAGTATAAAATTATATATAATATAATAAAAATAATTATATAAAATAATATATATATATTATATATAAAATTATATATAAAACATTTTTTCCCAGGATATCACGAAGAAGACGATTATCTCATTTTAATCTATCTTTAATCCGCCGTGTAATATGCCTTTACATCTCTTATTATATAAGCTGTGATTACTTTTAGTAAAATAGGCTAGTAACTCTATTATTATAATCTACATGTACGTAATACTACCTTTTTAGTACAAAATGTTTCCACAAAATTTACTTTTTGCATCTTTTTTTATTACTTAATAATTTTTATTTAATCTTGATTTATAAACTTGATTTATATTTTACATAATTTTATTTATGATATCTAATTATATACAATCATACGTTAATTAACATTCATATGTTAAAATTAAGTTAATTAATTTATTCAATTTAAAGCTGGATTTAAAAAAGAGAAATGTATTTTTCATTATTTTATTATATCTTAAACACAGATTTTTATATTACTCTTTGACGTATCATGAAAAATGCAAGAAATATTCTTTTGTTGTATTAAATGTGCGGTATTTAAACTTATAATATGTTATAATACGTGCTATAACGGTAAGCCTAAAATATATTTAATATAATGTTACGAATTTGATATTAGCGAGTTATTGTAGCTATAGAAGATAAAACAAACATTAAAACGTATCGTTTATAGTTCATAATATAGTAACATGGTTTTTAGAAGTTTTTATTAAAATGAAAGTTCATATATAGATATTAGCTATGATGACAGGGATATATATGGAATACAAGAATACTTAATACGCAATCTGTGATAGGAAATGCAATGTTCAAGAAGATGCAATGAAGTAGAAGAGACTTAGGAAACATAAATCTTGAGCACATTAGATTTGGTAGATACGTATTTTTACATGCAGAATGAGAACCGATTTATATAAGAAGTTATAAATTTATGATTTTATTTAAAACCGAAAATAGGAGAAATCATCATATCTGCCTCTCTCAAAAGTATAACAGCGAATAATTTTATTTGTTACAAAAAGCTCCTAGTTAATTTTAAAGTATCAACAGAATCTTATTGTTATCTTTTTTGCTTTCTAAAAAACAATTTGTAATATCTTATATAGATCATGCTGTGTATGTATATACAAGAAAATATGTATAGTTCACAAGACTTAACTTCAGTCATTGTTTTATTATGGAATGATCATTTAACAATTGGATGTACAGAATAGTTTACAATACAGATATAAAAAGTCAAACTGCATTTTTTTCATTTTTATCGTTACAATATTAAACATAAATAAAAAAACATAATTTATCGCTATAAAAAATATACAGTTAATGTGATATATATATATATATATATGTATATATATATATATATATAAATAAATTATTCTATTCGTAAATCTGTTATTATTTTTGCGGTCACTCTTAGTATATATTATAAGAATTAAAATACAGCGAAACCATTTAAAATTGCAGGTATTATAAGGATTACAATATTATGAGGAATTATTTTTAAAACTAATTTATACAGAACAAGATTAACATTGATTAAAAAGATTAATGCCACATTCAGAGTTATTATTTCATTATATATAATCCATGGACTATATAATCCATGGAATAGATGGACCGAACAAACATTTCGTTATAATTTTATGAATAAATAATTATTCTTTCCTGACAATAACACTTAAGGAAAATTGCACGGATTATTTTAAAAAATAACTTTTTCCATCATTATATACAGTTCTTTAAATACGTTTCATTTTATGGAACACGATAAATACCAACAAATATATTTTCACGTTAATTTTATTCTAATTATAATTTATTCTACGTCTTAAATATGACGAACAAGAAGCTAAGTAATATAATAGCGGCCGCGAGAATCACGATACAATACAATTTTTTATTAGTCTTCTGATACGAGTCAGCTTTCTTCAATTGTTTATAACCCTCCTGTACTTGTACTTGCGTTTGCTCTATGTTGTAATCAATTCGATCTAAAATAGTACCCTGATCCTGTACCATTACTGCAAGATCCTGAAACAATACACAAATCCAGATTTTTGTTCAAGGTTTTATCATGCTACTCATGTTACATTATGCACTAACATCGAAATAAATAAAACAATTTGAATTTACCAAATCGAAGAGTTTTACTTGTAATTATTATCATGAATATTTATAACAATTTTTATATATACATATAATTACCTTAAAAATATGTTTTAAGTCTGCTATGCTTTGAACTATACTTCCAATCTGTTCCTCCCTTTCCATTGCTAATTTCATCCTATCTTCTGGCTCTTCCAATTGCAATAAAACCGAGTCCTGTCTTTGTTCATTTTTTGGCCAATAATCACCAGCTGCCTCGTTTAATTCTGTCATCCAAGAATCGGTTGCTATATTATTTAAAAGAGATTGATCTTCTGCGAAGAACTGGTTATTTCTCTCTTCTCTTGATTTCACCTCTGCAAAGATTTATTGGAGATACATAAATAATATTAGTTTATTAAAATCAACAGTTGCTTTTGAGGCTTCTATGGGTATTTTTTGTATAGAAGTTGTGTATTTCGCGGATTATCTACGAAAATAACAATGGATCTAAATACCAACATGAACATTACAGTTGGCTTCATTAAGGTGAGGACTGCGAGGATTTTTAGCTGTTCCTGAGAAGAATTTCCTTTATATACACTGAAGTAGGCAAAGAAGAGGAAGGATAGTCAATCTTCGATAATCGGGAAGTTTTCCATATATATTTACACAACCATTATCTCTATTTGGATTATGGGATGTTTCTGTATCTCTATAGTCTTTTTGTTTTTCTTTTTTTAGAAAAAGAAATGATTTAGTAATAGCTTATGATTTAGTAATAGCTACTGTAATCATTTAATTAAACAATATTTTTTTATTTTTCCTTAATGTTGCGTTCTAATAATCTGTGTGACATGTTTTAATCTGATGTTACGTAATGTTTTTTTATCCGTAGATTGACTCCAATATATACTTCTGTACACAAGAAAGATAACGAATCCTATCAGACAAAAGAATTTTCTTCCATCCTCCCATAAGTTAAAGAAATAACAGATCGATAGAATATTGAATAAGCACAATATCAAATCTGAACCGTCTTTAAGCCTCCCCCCCCCAAATAAGGCTAAAAAAAACTCTAAACATCAAAAACCCCCATTTCTGCGGAAGTATATAAAATATTTTGCTTCTGCGGACAAGTACACATTGAAAAGATCAGAAGAATGATCAATTTAGATAAAAGAACATCAACGTGACGTTAAATTAAAACATATCATTATCAAAATAGGACATTAAATATTGTTTAACTAAATGACTATAATAGCCATTACATCATATTTTCTAAGAAAATATAGACAAATTAGAGATACAAAAATATCCCGATAATCTAAATAAAGATAATGGAAGAGCATAAATAGAATACGGAAGATCGGTCATCGAAAGTGATGACTCTTTTCCCCTTCTATACTTTCTAGTTCTAAATAACATATAAAAAGCAATTCTTCAGAGGAGCCATTCAGTATCAGGATGCTCTTCGCTCTGATGAACTGCAATGTTTACGAAATGTTGACATTTTAATAATGGAACACGGAGATAATATAGCAGATACTCGCGGATAACCCAAAGATAACCCGCAAAATGCATAGTTTCTAGATATATTAATAGTTGATTATTTTTATTAAATTACGAAGAACATACGTGTCAGATAATGATTCTGTGCAGTTCTATATCGAAGACCTAACTCTTGTAAAGCAGTCGAAAGTGCCATTACCGCACTGTTAGCTAGCCGACGTTCTGCAGGCTTAGTTTCATGCCTGCCAGCTGACTTAATTGTTTGTACTTGTCTATAACCATTGGAGAATGCACGTCCAATCTCTCGTGTCAGTTGTTCCATTTGTCTTTCCTCCTACATAGTAATATAAAATATATTTCAAATCCCCAGTTACAATTATTATAAATTCTAAGCATTTCACTTAGTCGATGCATTTTTCTTTTGCAAGAGGACAAGTGATAGAATAGTTTATTTGAATCTTGATAGCTTAAGAGATCGAATTAGGAATTTGCAAACCTGAGATGTATCATCTAGAGTAGGTCTGGTGAGCTGCTTAGAGTGCAGCTCGATCAAGTTATCTATCTTCACTCGTAATCTGCTCAGGATGTATTGTGTTTCTTCCAAGGCATCTGCCCAAGTAGGCGGTGCATCACTATCCACACCCTTCAGCTCGACATTGTCAGATGCACCGGAATCCGATTCCACCAGTGCTACGCTATCAGTAAGATTCTGAAAAATTTAATTTAAAGCGTTATGAATATTATAGAATAAAGATAAAAGCGATTTTAGATTGGAATAGGTTAAGTACACGCACCTGTTCGGCGTAAATGTGCCTACTCTGCAAGGCATTGTTTCGCATTAAAACGAAAGGTTCGGTTAAGTTTCTTGTGGCCATTTTCGAGCTGTTATCTCTCCTTATCACTACACGATATATCTCCTAATCATTCCATTGTACTACGCACCGCGTACCGGATCAGCTGTCATCTTGAAACAGCTGATCGCCAAGCCTGCTTGGAGTGTTCATCTTTGCTGCGCTTTTCTCATTATTTTTATATATCTATATTTTCTTTATACTAGTTTATAGTATTTATAACATTAGTATTCTAGAGTTACAAAATTATTTTTATCGTTGAGTTTTAGAAATTAATAATTAATTTATGCCAATCTCAGATTATAATTTTGATTAATATTGATAAATAAAAAATAATAAATATAGTAAAGAGGGATATTTTTTAAATTTAAATATGCGTTGAGTTATTATTTAAATTATTTCTTATTTATTTGCATTTCATTCATACTTTATCAATTTTTCAAAGTTGAGTTTTTTTATACAACTTCTTATCTCTTCTATTTGGTAATTATAATATTCTTTTGATACTTTGTTGATTTAAAAAATTTATAATCATTGATGTAGATAATTAAAGTTTACTGAATGCAGACATTCGGTAAATTCACAATCTATTTTATCTACTATGATAAATTATTTGAATTTTTTAACTGGTAAAAATTTTAAAAAATCGACAACTATTATGATAGATCAAGTACTTGAAATTTCAGAAACAACAAATATAATATAATTAAAGAAATATCCTTTTATTTCTTTGACAGATTTAAATTCCATCTTTATATTTTATAATGTATTATCTATATTTGTAACATATAACTGATGTATTAAATTGTAAAATTTGCATGTTACAACATTAACAAAATTTTATTTTTTAACAGTCTGAAAAGCATTTACAATATCTAATCGTATATACAACACACACAAATACAAAAATACTTCAAAATATACATGGTCATGTAAATGAAATCTTTACAGAAACTACTGAATTTTTTATATCGAAAAAAATGTGTGAAGAAATAATCAAATCACAGTTTTAAATTATGTTTTTGATAAATGCTTGATGATTATTATATCTAGTATTCCATACCAGCAACACTAATTATAATTTAATCTTGTTTTGCAATATTCAAAATGATAGATAAAAAGCAGATGTATGATGCAGATGTATATTAAATTAAATAATTGCAATTGTATTTTATTTTACTGCGATATGTAGTTTGCTTTTAGTTTCAATAATTAAGGGCCTAGTGCTGTAGAGATTGCCCAATATGACCTGTTTCTTGATCATTGATAGTGTTTCCAGTCCTTTTGCGTAACATTGCCTAACCTTTTTCTCATCTTCTAACGCTTTATTCTCTTTGAATTCATGTCGTATTTTTCGCAGAGCATACATTCTGAAAAGTATCAAAGGATTATTTTTTACATACACTCTTTGTCATTCTCTGCCATAAAAAGCATATAAGCACAATTAGATGATTCACAGATTACAAAATTATTTGCAAAATAAAAAACTTATACATACTGTTTCTAATATAAATATATACAGAACAAAATCTTATTAATATATTGCTATAAGAATTTTTGGGGACAAAATCTTAAGTAGTATCTCTTTAAAAAAAATATAAAGGAAAACGAATTAGATATTTATTTGGGTTTAATATAAAGATCGTCTCATAATGATATTATATTACCTGTAATTATACGAGTTCCATTTTTTGCTTTCCCGGATTAAATTCCGATAAAGGCTTAGAATTGCATCTCGAGTAAGACCCATTATTTCTAAAAATTAGAAATCCACTACAATTTAAACGCAGCTAAATCCAATTCTACTGTGGCGGTCTGGCATATGACACATGATTATGTGGTTATGTATGTGGAATCGATGGTTTGATGGCGTCTCGAAGCTATTCATTAAGATTTCATGTGTATGAGTAGACTTGTGCGAGTAAATTGTGGTAATATTACTAGTGTTTATTATAAATTTATTATAAATTGTTCGACATTTGACGTTTGTCAAATTTATTAATTCTGATAAAAAATTTATGTTACATAACCTCTGGATATTTATTTGCACAATTATATTAAATAATTAATAACTTTCATGTGAATTAAAGCACTCCTTGCTTTTAGGCAAATAAAACAAATGTTGCACACAGTTTAACCTGCTAACATTATAATATATTTTAAAATAGTCTTATATATATAGTGAGATTAAATAAAAATTTATGTAAAAATGTAATAAATATCTATTTTTAGTTTATGCAAGATGCAAATGTTGTAGATTTATACAAAGACAACTTTGAAATCAATATGAACTAGTATCTGTAAAGATTTCGAAATAGTCTTATCTATACAGTGTGAATAAATATAATAAAAGTATGTAAATGTAATGTAATAAAAATTTATTCTTTATAGTTTATGCAAGATGCACATGCTTGAAGATATTGAGGCAACTTTAAAGTCAATGTGAATCAATATATTCGCAACGTATTTTCTTATAAATAAGAGAAAATTAATTAACATTTAATATAATGTGGTATGTAAATATTGAAACATATTTCAACTTGAACAAGATGATTGATGCCAACCCCTGCTTAAAGTATATTTTTTACAGGAGTATAACGTGTCGCTTCTGCAAGGAAACATTGATAAATAATATTAAAACAGTCTATAGAAGAGTCTCCATTGCTGCCAATGTCGATAAGAGTAACGAACTGGTGCTTTTGGGCCAGAAATATACAACGGATGATTGGACGAATGTCACGCCAAATGTTATTGCTAAATTGGGAAGAAATCTGCACGTTCAGCAATATCATCCCCTTTTGCATTTACATCAACGCATCGTGAATTACTTTTATGGACAGTTTCGCAGTAAAAGTGGGACTCCATCGTTTAGTGTCTACGACAATATATGTCCTGTAGTCACAATCGAGCAAAACTTTGATTCCCTTCTTGTACCAAAGGATCATCCAAGTAGAAAGAAAACTGATTGTTATTTTATTAATCAAGATACGTTACTTAGAGCGCACACTACCGCGCATCAAGCTGAACTGATCTCGATGGGATTGAATAATTTTCTCGTCATCGGTGACGTGTATCGACGTGACGAAATTGACAGAACGCACTATCCGATTTTTCACCAGATCGATGCAGTCAGATTGCGTACATCGCAAGAAATATTTTGCGACATGAACGATTCCGAAAATCTTAAGTTGTTCGAGCACAGAGGAATAGAAAATGCTGACAAACAGGCTTGTCATAGCTTAGAAGCGGTAAAAGTGATGGAGCAGGAATTAAAGAGTACTCTTATTAGTCTAGCACAAGCTATTTTTGGAAAAGGTATTGTTTCTCTTTAATATTTTCAATTTTACTTAAGCACGTTTTTCATTTTTAAGCAAGATTAATTTATCGCAGTTTTTCTCCATTAACTCATAATTGGAACATATGGACTCTAATGATTCTAATAATTTAAAAATAATATTTTCTAAAAAGATCTTCAATATATATTTATATCTAATGAGATTTAGAAGCAATCAATTCTATCAATTTTATTTGTGTTTTTCAAACAATTTTATACCTCATAGATTGAGAATATATAATTGAACTTGAAAAATTTTCTTAAAGAAAATAAAACTAATAACAAAAAAACTTTAGTGAGTTTCAAGAACCCACACCTATCTCTTTAGCGTCATAAAAAATGTATTCCTGTTGCGAATCAAATGAAGTTCATTTGAATACATTTCTTGTTAGATGTGCAGTGCCGATGGGTCGACCAATATTTCCCATTCACGCATCCATCATGGGAGCTAGAAATATTACACAATGATAATTGGCTCGAAATATTAGGCTGCGGCATTATGCGTCAGGAAATTTTACAGAAATCTGGTGCCATGGATCGGATCGGATGGGCGTTCGGTCTTGGCTTGGAACGTTTGGCTATGCGACTTTATAATATTCCAGACATAAGATTATTCTGGAGCAACGACACGGGCTTCCTAAATCAATTCAAAGTAGACAATCCTAATGCATATATACAATACAAGGTGAGATAAATGTTGAAGAACTATTTCAAATGTTATCATATTTCTCTGTACATTTTGTTAATTTAGTTACAACTTATAAAAAATTAACATAAATATAATTTTTTAGCCTATCAGTATATATCCACCTTGTAACAATGACATAAGTTTCTGGTTGCCAGAAGACGGAAGTTATTCTTCTCACGATTTTTATGATATAGTTAGAGAAATAGGTGGTGATGTCATTGAGCAGATTTCATTGAAAGACGAATTCATACATCCAAAAACTAAAAAAACATCTCATTGTTACACTATAGTGTACAGACATATGGAGCGCACGTTGACTCAAAACTCAGTCAATAAAATTCATGATCAAGTAGAAAAAGAGGCAGCTGCTAAACTTAATGTAGTTATCCGATAAAATTAAAAATAAAATGTTTTTCTAGAAAAAAATAGGACTTTTATGTATAAGTCCTGTAAGATACCTTGATAAAATAGGCATGTGAAAATCGTGTAAATAATGCAAATATCACAGGAAAAGGAATATATTATTTTATTTGTAAATAAATTAATTATAAACGCATTACATGGCAAATAATAGTCCTCTAGGAATAACTATATTACTTGCGGTACGTTTTACATTAGAGATAACAACGATTACAATTATGTTCTACATGCTTGTATGTAATATATACATGAATATAAAACATTATGTAATCTAGTATTATTATTTATTTACGTGCTGGGAATATAAATAATAACAAAAGATATGTCCCCCATATAGAAATATTCTGAAGAGATAAGATTAAAAAAAAATATTTTTCGAATAATTTCAGAGAATAAAGCTTCTTATACAATATAATAACATCAGTGCACAAAATGCCGGTTAGGTTTAGTTCGCGAAAATCATAGTTTATTTCTGATTTCTCAAATTCTATATTTCTTTAATCATTTAATTTTAGCCTTCTTTAAGTCAAATGCATCTAGTTATTATTATACAAATTAAGATTACTTGTAGTGATCCATGCGAATGCTCAAAGATTTAGATACACGAAAAATACTGTTATGCTCGATTAAAAAACGTATCTAATTAATATTTTGAAAATGAATGAATATTTAGAACAGATATATAAATGTCGCAATGTGTGCGTATGAAACACACTGAAATGGAAGTTGCGACCTTTGGCAATGCATTAAAAAATAAATTAATATACAAACAAAAGAAATATATGTATAAAGAAAATCAAGTATAAAAAAGTCATGTATTTAATCTAAAGCTAAGATGCATAGTAAGTAAGCTTGCAGGAAGAATTAACATTATGCGGGGAATCATGAAGTTGATTCGCTTATAACAAGTTTAATCCAATCCATATTACCTTGAAATCAGTATGCAGATATAATACAGAAATTTGGAAATTTTGATGGTTTTTATTTCTTTTGCGATATTTCCTGTTATATTAGTCCATTTTAGGACTAATGAAGTAAAAATTGATTGTTATAAAAATAGTTGGTTGTTATAAAATGGTGCATATGAGATCTTTTTTTTTTTTTATTAAAAATTATATTAATTGGATTGGATTAGGGATATTGTAAAACGAAAGAAAATTTTTTTACAACTCTTCCTTGTATTAACAAATTATGTTTGATGTTTATCCTCCTTTGTCATCTATATGCAGACAAATTAATTTCCGCATAAGATTTTAGGATAATTTAGTGTAACTGGGAGGTGAAAATTTCTTCCTCAAAAATTTCAGGATGTACAGCGGCATGCATGAGACCAGTGTTATCACCAATACCTTCCATAAGAAGTCTGTTGTTTTAATAAATTCGGCATCTATATTAAAATAATAAAAGAAATAATGTATATATTAACGACGTGTTTTTGCTTAATTATCTTTGTTGTGAGATGTAAATTTACCGAAATAATCCTTTAGAACGACCAACGATAATAAATAGAGCGCTAGAGAGAAGATTTCTGCAAGCATCATTATATGATGCCAGGTTCTAATTGTTAAAGCAACCATTATTAATTCTGTCAAAACTAGCGCTGAAAAACTTATGGCCACTATATGAATAAATTCATCTTCGAACATTATAAGTGCGCCATACATGATTACTCCTCCTGGAATATTACGACGCAGAAGATATGTATTTTTTCTCTTTTTGTGTACATTGAACATATATGATCTAAATTTAACAAAAACTGTACGTACCTTGATATATACTTATCAAAACCCACATAAAAAAAGTTTTATATGATAACGAACGGCCTTTACTAAGTTCTTTATAAAGTTCCGGATAAGTAAGCGCTATCTTTCCTGATACATCTTTGTCTAATACCAATGAAAAGACGGGAAACATTGTGTATATTGTAGCATATCTAAAAATTTTTATATACATAATAAAATTAATATATTAAGATTATAAGTTTTGTTGTCAGAAGAATCACTTAGAATCATTTTAACCAATTTCGATTAACTTTGATCAACTTTAATCAACGATTAATAGTGTTCCCAACAGCAAGATTTAGCTGTGTAGATAGTCCTTAACTATCTCTACACAGACACTGTATGATGCTTGTATTTTTTTACAAAACAATCATAAACTTGTTTTAAAGTTGTAACAGTATTCGCGACAATTAAGAGTGTCAATAGTTGATGTAGATCCGGCATTATATATAATGTGATATAAATAGATAACATTTTATTGATTATAGCATCTAATTTATTTTACAATGTTAATATCAATGAAATTATTAATTTTTTATTACTTAATAAATATGAAGATTATAATTTTAAAAAAGATCAATAATCAATTATCGGTTAATCAAAGTTAATCGAAGTGGCCTTAGACTATAGTAAATTTTAAATATAATTTTTAATGAATATACTTGAGATTTAATGAGTACTTACCCAACCATAAGAAAACCTTGATATAAGGCAACCGAAGACAAATAAAAGACTGCAGAAAATACAGCCTGCATAGTCGAGATTATCAAACCACGATGTATAACGAACTGGCTCAATGCAGCTGATCGTTTATAACTTCTTCTACCGTGAACTAATAATAAGTTAGCGAGATGGCTAAACTGAGAAATTGAAAAATCAGCAGCTAGCGATGCTTGTCTTCCCTCAAGACCTTCAAGACCAATTCCTATAAGAAAATACAAAACATGATAAAAAATTTGGAGATATAATTAAATAATCTAAAAAATGAAACAAATACCAGCGTCTGCAGCTTGTATCATGGAAACGTCGTTACCACCATCACCAACAGCCGCTGTTCTCTTGTCAGTATGTCTTTGTATGAGACTAACAACTTCGGCTTTTTGTGTGGGAGAGCATCGGCAACAAACGACTGCGGGTGAGCCGCAAGCGAGTTCCAGAAATTCTTGCTCGTAATACTGTAAGCACACCTCTAGGGAATCGCCGCTAATAACTAAGGCACAATCTTGCTTCTTGCGAAATGTATTCAGTTCTAAGTGAGCGTCGGTGCGCGTCACAACAGACTTGAAGACATGCAGGCCTTGAGTGCGTGACACAAGACGCGAGGATTTCGCTATACAAGTAGCGGTCTCCAATTTGTCACCGGTCAACATCCATATCTTGATTCCGGCATTCCTCAAGAGTTCCAGAGTAGGCCTCACTCTGTCTTGCAACCTATCTTCAACACCGGTGACGCATAATAGTTCCATTTCTCTCTCGAGACTTTCCACCACCGCAGCGACTCTCGATACACGGTCGCTAACGCTCATTCTCGCCGCGTTGTATCTATAAAACATATAATTCAATCATATATTTTATAATAAGAAAGTAATACTTTCAATGATACGTTACTTTGCTTCAAAATCGAGGTACTGATCTTCGGTCAAATTTTTCTTTGCCACAACCAATGTTCTGAGACCTTCACGTGCCATGTTTTCACACACCTCATCCAGCCAATCATTATATTGCACAATACCAGACATTACAACATCAGCACCTTTCAAATAGAATATGATCTCAGAACTGGACTCCTCCCTCACGATTATTCCCATTCGTTTGGTTTCCGAGGTAAAAGGGAATATTTGGAGTATAGTATAATTCAATATTTGACCGTTCAGAGTCTTCAACTGCATCGAATTTAAGTCCCGCTTGACCAGAGCCAGTCCTATTTCCTCCGTCCATTTCACCAGAGCCACTTCATCCGGGCTCGAGGCTTGATAATTGCGCTTCTGTTCTGGCAGATAATAATGTTGATCCGCTTCTGTTTGACTAAAATGTTAAAATTTCAATGTAATATTAAGGACTTCAGTTTTTTGATTAATGAGAAATTACCTTTGAATAGAACCAGTATCTCCAGTTTCCATGGTCTCCACGCTTACCGAATCCAGATTCGAAGATTTGTTTACTTCATCGTACACCGGAGTCACGTTGTGACACAGAGCTAGAGCATGCACGGCATCATAGATCCGGGTATTCTCGGATCTTCGGACCTTTCCACTATGCGCAGATGTCGACTTCACCGGTGAGTGCTCCGTGTCGGTAGGGTAATAAGTCTTTAATACTGACGTTACTTCATCAAACGTCTCCTGGCCGTAAGATATAGTGCCCAAATGTAACTTCTTGAACACCATTTTATTCTGTGTCAACGTGCCGGTCTTGTCGCTCAGCAAATACGATATACGTCCGAGCTCTTCCGGAATAGTAGTTGTCCGTACAACCGTACCGGCAATATCCTTATCCCTTTGTATGCACCACGCATAAAACGCTTTGCCCATGTCTAGATTTACTCTCAAGCTGATCGGTATGATGTAGGAAAACAGCAAGACGAAACGAAACATATAACGATACCACGGTCCGTTGAATCCTTTCAAACACATCATTACAAGCGCGAGTCCTATTACCGCACAAAATAATACCTGCCGAAATACAGTAAAATATAAAAACATCTGTGCACATATCAATTTTAATATATAATACCTTCGTATTTCTACATGTATAATACCTTCGTTAATTGATTGATTTCTTGATCAAGCAAACCAACTTTCGATCGGATTTCTGAGTGATTCATCAAAGATCGCGTTTCCTGACCGGTATAAACGACAATACCAAGGGCGGAACCAGATGCCACTGCTGTGTTGGCCCATAATGTATTATCCACACCCAAACTTTCTTCACTGCTGTATCCATCATACTAGAAATAAAAGATAATTACATAAAAAAAACGAGAAGATTTTAAATCAAAAATAAAAAAATTAAAATTTACTCTTGAAAAGGTGCCAATAAAACTATGTATATCCTTCTGAGGTTTCTCGACATACAAACTGGCTTTGATATCAAATAACTGAGAATTGCTTTCCAATTTTTGTGTTGCAGGCACTGCTAATCTTAATTTCCAATCCGTTTCTCCATCTAACTGATCGGTTCGTACGAAACACGCACCAGATTTCTCGGTTGTGCGTAATAATACTAAGTCGGCTGGTACTCTTTGACCTTTTTCTACTATAACCTGATAATAATTCAAAGCGTAAGAATTAAACTCATATATCAAAATTTCGTTATGTAAAAGAGTAGTAAGTTACAAAAATAATTACTATTGAATAAAGATACTGTAATATGACTTACCAAGTCACCCACGCGTAATTTGGAACTTGGTACTAATTCTGGTATATCAAAACCTTTCACTAGTCTATAATATTTTTGTGCATTGACTTCCTTGTCCCTCTTGTATCTTCTAAAATCATCAACGGCTTCACGGAAAATTGTCACAGTTAAAACAAAGCACAATGGCCCCCAATACGTGTACAAGTATCCTATTCTTATGTCTGGTATAAATTGAGATATAGCCATAAGCAGAAAGTATAAATTCAAAAAGAACTTGAATTGTTGAAAGAGGACCTATAAAACAAAAATGAGTATTATTAATAGCACTGTTTCAAACTTCGAAGAAGTATTAAGATCATTTCTGCTGAGAAGAGAACATACCAAAGGCAGGAAAGAAACAACATTGTATTTTTGATTTCTTATAACATTAGTGGGAAACTTCTCGTGCATAGGCTGTCCAATATGGATAACTCTGGCTCTTAATTCCCGTTCTCTGCAGCATCTCCTCCACATCCAAGTACAGCATCTATAATTACAATCTTATTTAATAAAAATACAAAACTGAGTCCATTCTTTGCTACTAAATCACATTAAAAACTTTCCCCTGCTTTCGCTGAACTTCAAATATATGTCTATTTCATTTTAAATACAGTGTGCATTAGTTCAGCTATAAACAGCAACCTTATATTGGCAAAATGATATTCTTATCGCAGTTTGCTAAAATATTACTTAAAAAGTATACAGCATCAAATCTTAGAACGAATTCGGTCATTTGTATTATACTATCATGCTAAAAGCTGCTATACATAAGATCAGCAAAATTAAATGTAAAAGTAATTAAGTACAAACGAAGTTAAATGTAGATATAAAAGCATCTAAATATATTAAATACTCAATAATGATATTGTCACGTTATTTAATAAAATATACATGTATTATTTTATTGTCAAAGTTGATTATATTATGCTACTTTAGATACTTTATATGAAGTAGTTTTTAATGTATACTAAAGACTTTATAACAGAATTTAGTCATGAAATGCCAAACTTTTGATTAGTTTCTTTCGTTCAACTTCAGTAAGTTAGAGTGAATAAAATAATATAAGTTAGAATAAAATAAAAAAAAGCATACAAAAGAAACTATGGATGCTTTCTAGCAAGGACACAGTCAAACACTGTGTAACATAGTGAATCATTTTATCCTTGTTTAACAACAAACATGTAATGAATATTAATCACTGTATTACACTGTATCCATGTTCTTGCTGGAAAGCATACATACACACATATATATATATATATATATATATATATATACACATATATACATATGTGTGTTTCTTTTTCACTCTTTGATAAAACTGCTAGTGTTCAGACTCTGTTAGAGAATTTCTAATGTATACTAATCTAATATAATTCGAGTGACCTCCATTTTCTCATTTCATCATTAATTCGACATTTGCAAGACTACGTAATTAACGAACATGCACAATCAATTTTAATCATTAAAAAATTTGGATATAAACAAATACGCAGTCACATTTTTTGAATCGATCTACGATTCCTGCATAGATTGTTAAACAATCGCTGTCAAACGTCAGACAGCTGATCGAAAACTCGGTGCTGAGAATGAAGAATTATCGTGTGGGAAGAATTTCTGCGTCGTAAAAGAATGTCTCGAGATCGAAGATTTAAGTTGGTCGCGATGAGGAAAATACGTCACCTCGACCAGGTACTGTCATTCCGAGGTTTGGATATCAGTGGGATGTCTTCCTTGGACATCCTTATAACATTGCTCTGCGTCTCCATTTCGGAATTACTTCCTCCACATTAGACGGCACTTACTCGCAAAAATTGACCCACTCAAATATCTTGTACACCTATCTTTTGTGGGAACTATCTGATAAACGTTTAATTATTAGCTCTATCAGTATTGTGACTGTTATGACATCACGTCGTAACCGTGAAACGCACGATTCTAGCAAGATGCGCTCATGTGAGAAACTGGCGTCTGATTAGTACGGATTTTAAGTGAGCTGTCCACTTCGCGATTGGTCGCGTTCAGTCGATACAACAGTCCCAAGCCAATAATTTGTCTGAAAACCTTTTGAAACGTCACACTCTCGACATGTGATCGAAACAGTTTGAAATATAGTATCAAGAATCAATAGGTTTGTTTTCATGTTGCTTGAAATTTCTCAAAATTTTTGTACTTTATGAGATAAATATATATTCGGGCGTTGAAAAGAGAAAAAGATGCTCTAAACAAAAAGTATAAGCAAGGCAAACAGACTTAAATCTCTTTCTCAAATATTTTCATTTCGTTTTTTTGAGAACGAAATAATTGAAAAAATACTAAACAAACAATAAATTTATAAATAATAAACATTATTATATCTTATAGAACCATATATGAAAAACGCAAGGCATTGATTTCTAATATATAATAAATATTATATTATCAGACTTATTAAGTACGTGATATGTTATCCCAATTAGAAAAAATTATTATAATGTTTAAAGAGGAGATATTTATAGTTTATTAAAAACAACTTCATCCATAACATATAATGACTCAAAATAATAATAATTGTTATTTCAATTTCTGTAAAAAAAAGATCATGATATGTTTTTGATACATTTAACAATGTTAGGATCTCTCCAAATAAATAAATTAATAATAATAATAATAATAATAATAATAATAAT
>Ga0157363_1001080_pt1 | contig 22118 bp, 10 predicted proteins | sample AttsexASBM1_FD_111477 | JGI IMG/M metagenome (GOLD analysis project Ga0157363, IMG submission 111477) | Fungus gardens microbial communities from leaf cutter ant in Ribeirão Preto, State of São Paulo, Brazil - Atta sexdens ASBM1 | ecosystem: Host-associated > Fungi > Mycelium > Unclassified ... | reverse complement strand
GAAAACTTTATTGCTAGAAATCATCAGGCCTTGCCCTTTTTTGCGGTATTTCTAGAAGGTCGGTGCGGTTAAGCGTAATTGAAATACGCGGTTATTTATTACCGGTCGTACGGTGGTACGTAATTAATTATTTCTTCAACGATAATTAAATCTTATCTTTTTCCTTCATAGTGATAATGTAACGAAGAAAAAGTTGGCATCGTGATTCCACGAAAAAATTCCAATAACTGTCTTTTGAAAATAGAATATCAAGTCAAAAGCATTTTCTCTTTCGTCATTATATACAATAAGGTAACCTTTCATTATCTCATAAGTAGGACAGATTACATTTTGAAATATCTGTGTGAAAATTAATGGAGTTTTTAGTTAAAAGCAAGAATAAAAATTAATTACTTTCTAAGAATTATTGAAATTCCAAATTTTTAAATAGGTTTAACTAAACTACTATGTTTCACATTATATATTTTATCACTTTTAACTAACGATAAGTTGAATTTTTGAAACCGCTCAGTGCATCGATGTGTATATATTTAAAACTTTTCATTTCTTAAATTTAATTGCATTGCAATTGCATTGCAATTGCATAAATACTATAACTATAAAACGCATGGTAGTTTACTGTTCTTAGAAGCGCCGGCTGCTTGTTTTACGAACTTGAAGTCATGAAGTTACGATTGTTACAAGATTAAAAAAAAAAGCTTAAAAAAAGACGTGACATTCTAATAGTAGTTTCTCGTGTCACCTTTTGAACGTTCTCTATCCACGTGTGCACTCTTGAGTCCTTGCGTCAATCGTTATAAACGCGCGATTCTAAATTTACGAGCCAACGCCAGAATAGACAGTACCTATATTTAAATAAGAAAGAAACCCGAAGATTACGATATTAAGAAGTATTAACAGATAATTGCAAGCAATATTTTTAAGTTTGTAGATGAAGTTTGTAGTAATCTCATTTCAAGTATTCGATATCTAAATCGAGAGAACGTACCTATATACGTACGATTATTGACAATATCTTTGAATAAGAAAAAGCATTAGTAACTATTAGTATACGACTATATAAATAAGTATATTATATTTGTTTAATGTTGTAAAATTTGTATAATTTTGTGGTTGCAGTACGATGATGGCGGGCTGCACGGGGGTTACCTCGAGGGCGGTGGCGGCGGTGGAGGCGCAGGGCTATACGATCCACATGGCAGTGCCCGCGGTGTTCCCGGTCTCCATCATAGCCCACACTTGGGAGGGATGGGTCCAGCCCACCCCCAATATCCACCGCCTCCTCCTCAGCCTCCACAACATGTTCTCGCGGCGGCAGCTGCGGCCGCAGCCTCCGCAGTGCCCGATGTCCACAAACGCGACAAGGACGCCATATACGGGTGAGTGAGATTTTCTGCATTTTTCTCTAATATATATATATATATATATATATATATATATATAATATATTTTTTATTATCGGATATCTCGGATACGGAGATGTGTCGAAAGTGTCGCGCAATGCGGTGCCGATCAGTAAAAGTATTATTGCGTGGTGATAACGAACACAGTCACGTTCGTTAGTGCGTAGACTTTTAAATACAGCTATCGCGATATTATGCACATTTTAGCTCACATTACGACGTTCTTTCATTTACGATATAACTTTATATAGGTTTGAATACAAGTGCACAGTGACAATACCTAATAATTATAGTAATCGCTGATGATTACGTGTTACGTTATAATCTGTCTCTACGTTACTTGTCAAATTTGCATAAAAGTATATATCGATAAGTGTTCCATTTTCCAAAGCGGGATGTTTTGGCGAGAAACAGGTGCGAGAGAGCAATCGCCGGATAAACTTGAAATGCACATAAAGTCGTCGTGGCTATTTGATTTTCTGAATCGGTCTACTCGACCTGCCTCAACAACTGCCCGTAACGGACAAGTCGTTGCTAGATCGCCATGATTTCTTCCCGCGCTTTCGAAAGGAAGGTGGCCTTCTTCTTTCTCTTTTTGGTTGGTGATAGAGTTGCTATATCGAGAATAAGTAGAGTTGGTATATCGGTATATCTGTAAAGTTATTACAGAATGTTTCGATATTATAGTTGTTATTTTAGAAAGAAATATTTTCGCATTTAGATTATTATTAAACAGTAGATGTTTGCATTGAGTTAAATATTGTATTATAACAGACTAAATATAAATATAAGTTGAAAAGCAATTTAAAATGTCTATCATTTTCGAGAATTAATGACATCAATAATTTATGTTACTAAGAAAATACAAGAATGCTATTGAATATTTCATGATACTGTATACATACATAGTCTATAAAATTATATTGTGAATAAGAAAATATCCATGTATCAAGCAGAAAGTCTGGCTGCTAAATTACCGAAATATCAAAAGACAATGTATCGATAGTTTAAGACTGTTATTAGGATTCTCAATCACGCATAATATTGACGTTACATTTCAAAGCGTATTCAGTTTTCCGTATCACGCGCGATATCGTTTTTGTGATACATCGCAAAGTCGGACAGAATATCATTACCATATGGTTAACTCGAGAGATAACCACGTTTCAACGAGTTGTTCCCGGCTTAACGATACTTTCCGTTTCTCTGTGGCGACAATAAGTTATACTGTTTTTATACGCAAATTTCTCGCCTGAGCTTGGTGGCAATATATATGTAAATTTAATAAGAAATTACCGCAAAATTACACATATAAAGTATACAAAGTATAGAGAAAGTATATAGAGAATATATGGAAAAAAAAATCTATTATCGCATATCGCGATACGTAGGTAGTATTTCTTTTTATTTTTATTTCTTATTTTTATATTTTGTTTAAGATACCTGTATTTGTTTTCTTCTACATCATTATATAGCTGTAGCCGTATAGCAGCTCGTGCCACGCGCATCGTTCGTACAAACTGAAACACGTCAATTGGCCGTTTTACGGAGCGGCTCGGCGGCGGCCGTGTTCCGCGTGATTTATAGCCGCGAGATGCCCCGATTTCTGATGTACGTCCTAGAACGGGAGCCTCATTATTCCGTGCACCCTGTAATTTGTCCATTCGTCGTGTGCCCCGGTCCGACCCGAACAGGAGATTCCACAACTTTCTCGGAACAGCGCCGCCGTGCTAGAACAAGCGCTTTCGGCTTTCGGCTTTCGGTGCGTGTACGCACGCCTTGCCCTACTCCTCTCTATCATATAACGATATCTTATGTCTCGGTTATTTGAAAGATTAATTGAGAAAGGCGTCAAAGATAAATTTGGAAATCAATTTTCAATTAACTTTCTTTATTTGAAAAATTGACAAAAAAAAATAAGTAACAGAGTGTTTTAAATAATTTACAATACGAAATTTGAATCTTTTAAAATGTATATTTTTTTTTTCATTTAGGTTAATTTTAAAAATATTTATTTACCTCAACATTATGCCGTGTATGTTTTTTTTCCGCTCCCATGCTGCATATGGAAAAAAAAATTGTATGTTAAAAATATTCGCGTCTATAGATACAATGTATTCCGGTTTATATAGAATACGCTTTTGGCAAGATCGGATTGAGTCGTTCAATTGCAGAGTCCGTAGCCATTTTTGTCCCATGTTTCATCCGAGTCGATTAATTCGTCTATTAAAGTGCGCGGGGCTTTCCACGTGCGAGGAGATTGATGCTGCTCATGCTCGAATGTAATGAGGCACAGTATAAAGAAAAAAGTCAGGGACATCTTAATGCATTTTTTTTTATCAGTACAGGATGATTTTTAAAACAAGTTGCATAAATGTATAAAGATGGATCTTACTAACGTATTGACGTTTGCAATAAAATAAGAATAAAGAGGATATATACTTTACAAATTTTTTTTACATATGCACAAATAACATACGATATTTTTATACTACGCTTTTTGCTAAATCTTCAATAATAATATTTAAATAATAACATACTTACATAGTACAATAATATAATATTTTTTAATATTCTCTTAATTTGGCAACTAAAAAGTATTGTACAGTAATATATTTAATATGACTTTGTCTCATAAATGTTTAAAATAATATGGAGAAAGAATCTTGTATCTAATAGTCTTTTTTATCATGACGTCGAGATTATCCTAATGAAGTTTTATGTAAGAACCGGATGTAACTTGAAGATGAAACTAACCAATCACTGGAATCTTGGCGGCTTATGCAAGGGGTCGTTTACGGATTAGTTATCTTGCGAGTCTTACGCAAATCCGAGCGACAATTTATCGTCTGACAGATGGAGAAGCATTATCGTTCAATTATCGATTGATCGGTGAAATAATAACAACTATAGATATTGTTTTCACATTTGACGATTTAATTGATACAACTTTGGACTCCTATGCGAAAGAATGCGAATAGTTGTCATCTTCTATGGGACGAATAATTCGTAAAAGAAACGTCAAACGTTCAAATGCATTTCAATTTGTTTGTAATTTTCTTAAAATTTTTTAAAACCTCAATGATTCACAAAATGTAAAGATTTTAGAAGCTGCAGAAATCTTATATTAATTATTATTTATATTTCTTTATTTCAGGGGATTCTAAAGAGATAAGTCATAGTGTAAGTAGGACTTTAGGCACAGATGATTTACGTGTCACTGACATATCCGAACATATCACTACATCAACAAGTATCTCACGCACATATACACATAAATTTTTGTATAACAATAACGTTTTAATTAAATATCTAAGTCCAATTCTAAGAATTCCCGCCCACGTTGTTTCTTTCGTGCAAACTACTAGTCTGTGGACTACTATTTCGTAAGTATAGATTTTAGAATCCCCTTAACAGTAATATATTACAAATTGAAAAAATAAAATAAAATTTCGAAATGATTATTTATTTTGTCTCTTATATATCATAAAATTTATTTGATTCTGAAAATTAATACGATTTTATTGAAAATTTTTTTTTAGCATGAAAACATTATCTGACATTAACTGACTGACTGATTAATAAATATCGCGAATTTATTTACGTAATGAGCTCTCTATTATACAAGCAACGAGTCTTGTAGAAATTATTAATTACTCGGAATGCTTTAAAAGCGATTATTTTTATAAGTGACACCCAATTGGAATAATTATGTACGTATCATTTTATCATCTTCGACTTTCTTCTGATTTTTATCTTTTTCTTTTCTTTCGATTTTTCGAGATGACTCATGTTTTATATTCGATTATTACGCGCAATAGTATTTTGTGATCGCGGTCCAGGGATCCGTTTCGCATTTGCGACAAAATGAAAAGACACTCTCGAAATTACAACGCTGCTAACAAAATTAAGCCATGTGCGCGAAAACGCGTTGCTGTCGTTTAGCAAATCGTAAACCGCGGCAAAGCGTGAAATTGACGATGTTGTGCGCAACAATAAGAGATAGAAAGAGAGAGAGGGGGAGGTATAGAGAAAGAGACAGAGAGGGGGGAGGAAAAAAGAGGGAAGAGGCGTCGATTTGAGGGGCGGAAACCGCAAAACCGCAAACATCCCCCGTACGGCGTACAACGGTCCAATCATATCATTACCTTTTGCGGTCCCGTCATTCTGACACCTCGTTTCTGCCCGTCGTTTGTCATCGACGTTGCACTTTGTTGTTGCGCCGCGCGCGACCGCGTTTTCAAGAAACGTGCACTTAAAGTACCGCCACGTTCAATCGCAGCTCGTAACGCACTCAATGGTTTTCCTGACCGCGTCATATAAAGGGGGAAACTGTGGTGGCATCCGATTGGCTTCGCGAGGCCTGAGAAAATACTAACAATAAGTCACTAAGCGAGATTGGTGAGATTGCACACGTTGAGAATTACAAATCTTATTCGCGGGATTTGACTATGCGCTATCAAAAAAATTACTATATTCACTTTATTCCTTATTCGTACGAATAAAAGGTTTTAAATGTTTCCTAAATCTACTCGAAAACGATCTCATGAATCGCGTTTGCCATCTTTGGATCTCATTAGAAGTATAAGAAGGAGACAGAAGAGTTTTCAATACTGGCTGGGAGCGAGCGAAAAATCTAAATTAACAATTACCGCGCGACGTTGCGTTAAATCGATTATCCGATGGTGGACGGTCCATAGTGCTGGGGATAGAGTCCGAGGAGGAATCGCGGCAAGTAGAGGCGATAGAGATATGGACAAGGAGAAAGCAAAAAAAAAGAAAAAGAAAAAAAACAAGAAAAGACTTCTAGGCAAGACCATACCGCGGCGGTGGCGGGCGAAAGGGGTAAAGTCGACGGGACTTTTTTTCGGACCTGGTCGGTTCGCGTTCAGTGTGGTGGTCGGTTCGGTTAGGTTGGCGCGCAGGAGAGTACATTGCTCGCGGCGGCCACGTCAATTTGTCGAAATTCGTTCCGAATCGTTTTATGTCCGCCACGCCGCGAGACGCGACCCGCTACCATGCGCACACAACGCCTCCACCTTGCCGGCTACCACGTTCGCGCCTCTCTCTCTCTCTCTCTCTCTCTCTCTCCCTTGAACCTCTTGAGGGCCGAGACCCCTCTAGAGTTTCATCGCCGTCTTTGAAATTGTATAACTCCATGGAACGGGACGAACCGCGAGCTAAAAATCTGTGTCAATGGTCACTTTTACCGACTACGTCGTTATACATCTCATATATATATATATATCAATAATATCAATAATATACATATAGAAGTATAGCCTGTTATATATAGTGAATATAGTTATATAGCGTTGTTTAATGATTTATTTCCTTGTAAAACTTTTTTAAAGTAAAGATTTTATATTTTTTTTGCATTTATTGTGTTGAGATCTTTAAAAGTCGAGTGCTTTAAAAAAGATAAAGAAAATGAACGAATGTGTTTGAGGGATTTTCTAGTTGCTGTGATATTTTAGATAATTTGTTGAATAGCACTGTCAATTGCAAATACTGTATTCGGTAATAGTCATCTGAAATAAACGTGCATACAAATTAAACGTGTTGTTTTGTAGAAATTTACTTTGTGGGTTGTATTTAGATTACATGTACACTCTTATCATCTCTTGTCCACCTGTGCTAATTATGTGTCTCTAATTTACATACGACTGATCGTTTGACAAATTCTAAAGTAAAATGTTAATGATACGAACGCAAATTAGAAGTTGATGTAAGCTTCGTTTAACTTCAAAATGACGTCAATTGCATTTGCATAGCTACAATAGTAAATACGTCCGTCTTTTGCACTAAGGTTAAATTTCATATACATAAGTGATTCAATGTGTAATGTAAACTTTAAACAGAAAGATTTCTCTGTGAGCGTTGCACGTTATAACAAAATAGTTATATATTAAATCAATAAATAAATAAATAATTCCAGAGTGTCATAGAATTGTATCAGCTTTAAACTCCGATATTAAGACTCTGGTTGCACCGATGTTACACAGGCACCAGCCTAATCTTATCTTATCCTCCTAATGCTGCAATGGTAACCATACTTTACATGTAACATGTACTTATACGCATAAAAGAATATTACGTCGTATCGACGATTTCTTCCATTTTTTTCTCCTCTCTTCTTCTTCCTCTCTCTCTCTCTCTCTCTCTCTCTCTCTCTCTCTCTCCCCCTCTTTTTCTCCATCTCTTTTTATTTGGAATTATGTAAGAATTCTGTAAGAATTCTCGATAAATAATCCTTTTTTTGATAGCCCTTTGTATTTTTTATTAGGTTTTAATTATAAGTACAGTTATTTATTAATGTAGCCATTTTATGTTTAGTTTTTTTCATTTGAAAAACAAATTAATTGAATTTAATTTAAATGACTTGTATCGATTTGTTATTAATGTAGTTCAATTTTGAGTGATATCTGTAGATGCGTGTTTGGATTTATTCGTGGTCGATAAAACATAAGTCGAAATTAACCTAGCGGAAAGTAAGAACGATTTGCGACTGTTTTCATTATTTTTTCATTATTTTTATTATTTAGCATGCCCTTTCCATTGAAGTCGCAGTTTTCCATGAATACATGTGTTATTTTGCCCTGGTTTTTATTGGCAAGAGAGATTTATCTTTTCTTCGTTATTATCGATTATTCTTCATCATTATTCAATTATTTCGGGATATACATATATATACAGTATACGTATGTTTACGAATAAATTATAAATTGAGCTATAAGAAAAAAATAGTAGAAATTGTGTGTATTCTTTTATTACTGTTGATAGTATCTTACAGAAAATAAAATATAAAATTATTTTGCGTAAAATGCGCGCTCGAGCGGAAAAATGTCGATGTAATACATAGGAATGTATACAATACGTATATGAGGAATTTGTAATTAGTTAATCAAGTCTTGGATTTCCGTGTATAACGTTGTTTTCTTTCGCGTAACAAAATGTAGGGAGCGAAATCTACTGACTGTATAAAAGCGTTGGAATCATTTTTTCCACTCGGATAGCAGTAAAGTAGTCCCCTGCTTTTCGGTTAAGCGCTTCACGCCGGATTTTGCTTCTTCTACCACCACGGTTGTCCGAGTTAATTGCGTCCTCGTAGCGCTAACAGGCGGCCCACCCCGTCGGTCACGCGCGGATAAGAGAAAAACGCTACGCGGATAAGAGAAAAACGTGCTGCCGATCTACCGCCGTGCGGACGAGACTTTGTGTGTCGATTCAGATCGCTTTTTCGCACGGACCACGCCTCGACGATTCGAGAAACGCTATTTACGGACATCCGGCACCACTACGGACATCCAGAACACTCGCGAAGAGACCTCTTGGGTATGAGTGTATCAGCCTATCGTTTAAGACTCTTGTTGTCACGAAGAAGCATTATTACTGCGTATATATTTCTTTACTACATGCACGCACGCATGCACGCACGCGTGATCTGCTAATTATATCGATCTTAATTAATTACATTCGTGAACGCCAAGTTTGTTTCGTTCGAGATTTTCGCGCCTCCTTTCGCAAGTGCGAAAGGCCGACGCTCGTCGTTATGTAATATCGCGAGGATCAGATAATAATTTATCGTCTCTTCGCAGAAATGAATCGGGCCAGAAGCTCGAAAGATTGCAGCGTTAATTAGCATGCTTACCGAGATCGGCGCTGCTTTGCGAAACGGCGCGGCGCCGGCGATGTACGCTCCGTTAGTATAATGCGCGCGTATCTGCCGCACTCTTCGCGCACTCACTCACATCTTGAACTTATTCCCGTTATCTTTAAGCGTATTCTCTCACTTCTTCTTTCAGACACCCCCTGTTCCCGCTCCTCGCACTCATATTTGAAAAGTGCGAGTTGGCAACGTGTACACCGCGCGAGCCCGGTGTAGCCGGTGGTGACGTTTGTTCGTCAGAAAGCTTCAACGAGGACATTGCTGTTTTCTCAAAACAAGTAAGTTTACAAAATATTAAATATATATAAAGAAAGATTATATGTATGAACTATGGACATAGATATGTATGTCATATCGCGTTGGCGAACCCTTTTTATTCGACGTGGGTATATTTATACTGTTGTAACATTATCACAATCAGATTTATGAATTTATTAATAGACTATAAAGTAATAGAAAATAGTTTTTCTTGGAAATCAAATTTACATGGGTGATTAATAAATGATCGTATATGATCGAGATGATATTTTTTACCTGCAGACTGACTCACTTGAGAGTGACTTAAAAATAAAAGGACTTTTTAAATGTAGTCATAACAGTTATAATTGTGAGCTGCTTTAAAAATTCCTTGGTATGTTTTAAAAGATCCTTCGGACGAGATCTTTGCGAAAATCTAACAATTTTGTTCGGTGAAGAAGACTTTGTCGCACGATTCTTCCGTGAGAGAATGTCCCGGAGGGATTTTCGGGTCTTGGCATGAGTCACGAGGACGCGCGTTTCGTCTCCGTCCCGAAAAACAGTAGATCCACGCACGAGACTCGCTAGCGTGTCTTAAGCCTGGAAGAAGAAGAAGGACCCTGCCTAGTCCGTGGGACTTATTTTTAGGATTACCGTTGAAAGACCTGGGGCCTGAGTATATACGGGCCTCTGCTTCTAGCTACGAAGCAGAAGACTCGCCCGCTCGCTTGCTCGCTCGCGCGCGCGTTTTTTCTCTTCTCTTGCTCTTCAGTCTTCCTATTTTTTTCTTTCCCTCTAGCGGCTCACCTGAGGCAAGTCCCCCCAAGGACACGCGTAGGTAACTCGAGAGCCCATGGGGCCGCATGCCGTGAAACGATTTGGACCTTTTAAAACATACCATTTTGCCGTCTGCGTGCCAGATCGCGCACGTAGGTCTATTCGAAGGTCTCGGAAAGTATACCAGTCCAATGCGAGTTTCCGCGTGTTTTCTGTAGATAATTTGCTCGCCGCCACAGACATTTGCATCGATAACGTGATATACATGGTTAGAACGACTGCTATTCGATAGTAGGAAAGTAAAAGAATGAATATTTCATTTGTTTGAAAGTGTCACGTTTTTTTCCTGTTATTCGAGTGCTTCAAAGTGCTCTATTTCAAAGAATTGAACTAATTAATGACTTATGTAACTAAGCGTTGATATATTCAACTATACGATATGTAGCGCGGACAAATGTAATCTCTCCGTTTACGCATAATACATTTTTTTTGCTATGAGAAACGTGATTAGGGTTGGAAATAAATCGAAAATGATATTTTGAATTAAGTTAGTTTATAATGAAAGGATACTCACTTTTGCTTGCTTTTTTTTCTTTTTTTTTTACGTAATTTTCTAGAAATATAGCATTCACGACGACATATTAAGTTGAGGCGACAGAACGGGCAATAAAAATGTTATCACGTTCGTTTGCTTATGGTGAAGCGATGCAAACGAATTCAGCACATTTAGATTGAAGGGTATCGGACCCATTACGTTGCACCGTTAGATAGCTGTAACCTCCAGTTATTTTCATGTGGCATTATGCGACTGAGCCGATACCGTAGGATTTTATGTTATGCATGATGCATCATTAATTCAAATTCTTAACCAAGGTAATAGATAATATGTTTTAACAGTATCGTTGCACAATAGATATACGATCATAAGAATTTTGCGAATGACTTACGTTCACTTTCGATTTCGCTCACTTTCGCGTTATTATCGCTGGAAGAAAAAGAACTTCAGCAAGTCTTACATCTAAATATAGGGTGTCGGTAATACGGTAGCAGTGGCTTTGAGCAACGCTATGCTGAGATAACGATAAGAGTTAAGCCTCGGCGCGAGGTAGGATAAAGTGACGACCCGTATGTATACATTATTTTGTCTTGTTGATGCCGAAAAGCATCAGACGATAAGAATGCTTCAAATTTCCGGCGTATCGAGATTTTCGAGATAATCAAACGCGTATCTTTTTCTTCAGTTCTTTTTCCTCGATAGAGAAAGCGGAACATGGCGAATTCGCGTTTCTATATTATTTATCTACGAACCGGCGTCGACGTTATTACACACTGGTGTATATTGTCGAAGATACCTGGCGGCATTGCGAAGCTGACATGATATTTGCATCTTAATAAGGCGCACCATGAGGTGCGTTTCAAAACGAGCGAAAAATAATGCTTATGACTACGGAACGTTTATTCCGCGACGATGCCGTGCGTGTATATCGCCTCTATGATTCCGTTTTTTATTCGAATATTTTTCTTTTTCCCTCTTGGCGTGAAAGTTAGTTTCGTGATTAAACTCGTAGAATATCAAAGTAAAATTGGCAGTCACGTAGTCTTTTCTTCTCTCTATACTCTATACACACACACACACACACACACACACACACACACACATATATATATATATATATATCCTGATTTTTTAATAACGATAAATTAATAATAATACAGTCAATGCGCTCGGAAAAGGAAATGGATATAATTGGATAAATGAAAGTGATGAAACTATTAAAAAGAAAATTGTGTTACATTTTTATCATAATTAAAATTTTATACAGTATTTAGAGTGCATATAATTCATGCTAAATAAAACATCTTGAGAGGTTTATAATTAGTTTATATTACATATAATTGTCAACTGATTATTGTCACTTTTATTATCTCAATCAGATATTTTTACATTGTTTCAATGTGTGTGAGTAATACATTAATTTTTAACATTTGTTGCAAGGTTTGGAAATTCAAAGACTATTTTTAATATTATTATTTAATTAAAATTTAGTTTACTATATTTTATCGATAATCATTTTAATAACTTAAAATTTCCTTTGCATTAATTTGAAACTATTTAACTAAATTAAAATCAACATATCCCATTTTTCTTTCTTGCGCGTTCCATGCAATCGTCTCTAAGGATACTTGTATTGTAGGGATATCTGTTTTCTTTTACGCGAAAGCGTATCTCCAATGTATCATTCATCTCAAATCAACACTTTATAAGCATCGATATTCAAGCGAACGTTGCCTTTGAAGGCCGTCACTAGGCGCATAGATTTCACGCACACGTACGCACGCACGCACGCACACGCACACGCACACGCACACACACACACACACACACACACACACACACACGCGCGCGCGCGCGCGCGCGCGACGATGCACGTCGGCAGATAAGCAGGTGACAATCCTCTTGCGGCGGTTTCTGAGGCGTGCCGTGTGAGCCATGCCCTCGTATCCATCCCCTTCTCACCCCGTGTATCAGTACCGCCGCGCCGCGGCGATAGGGCCGCCGTATGACAAAAGGGCCGCATGCTGTGCGCGGGATTATTTTGCGTTTCGTTGCGTGCGTACTATGCGTGCGTGCGTGCATGCACGCATGCGCCATGGCTGCCGTGAGGCATGGCGCATGCGCGATCTTCAGTTGGGGCCCGACCACGGCGGTCGTCGGAGTTGGTCGGAGTCGTGAGAAGCACCGAAGTGTGGAGAGTCGAGCCGGCGTGGCAATGGCAGTAGGGGGGCCGGAGAGGCATCGAGAGGGGCATACGATGCAAGATGGGAGTGGGGAACTGCTCATTTTCTGCCATTGTAAATTGATCTATTCAATGGGTCCACTATTTTCCCCCCCCCCCCCCTCCCTCCTCCTGCGGTCCACGCATCGTGTGCCCTATGGGGGCACACCGCGATGTTCCAGTCTTCCGTGCCCTCTTCTGCCCTTCTATATTCGCTCTCTCTCTCCCTCGCCAGGAATTTTTCGTCCTCTTTCTCTACCTTAGTTCGCGCGCGCGCGCGCACTCGTTACCTCGACGTCGTTGCCTGGCTGCAACGTGCCATCGGATGTACCCCCGCTGCGCTACGTTACGCTGTGCCTTTGTTGCACCTTTTTTTCATCCGTCAAAAGAGGCATCTCGTTTTTTTTTTCGCGATCATCGCCGGCGACCACGTCGAAAAATTTACTTGCGCTTCGCCGCCTCACGGCCGTGCATCTGACCTTTACGTGAATCTGGCCGGTTAAATGAGCGTCGTGATGTTCGCTCGACTATGAATAAAAGCCCTTGATCCATACTTATCCACTTATAAAGACTTGACTTTAAAAGAATTTTGCTGCATAAGGAAATCTATGATTAACCATGTTATAAATCTATTATTTTTTTACTGTTTAACAGAAACACGAGAGACAGTTAAGCATTATGTGTACGAGCTTAAGAAAGTTATTTATTGATAGGTATTCTAAATAATTTTTAATAATTTATATATGCGCTTCGCTAAGGCATGATGTATCGCTATTATTAGCCATGGGCGAGATATTTCTTCCATTTGTATATTTAATTGTGTTTTGAACAATGAGTCGAAACTGCCAAAGTACTGAATATGGAGATGTAGGCGTGCGGACACTCATCACAATATCTCGATTCCGTGTCGTGCTCACAAATACAGGGAAAGAAAGAGATGAGTGAGAGAACCGGAGAAGAAAGATCCTGTAGCGATTTATTGGTATAATTAGAATGTACCTATCTCTAGTAACATTCAACCCTCATAAAATGCTGTTCCTGCATTGATGATGATTACTAGATGAATGCATTCTATTCAAAGCTGTCAGTTCTCATTCTTCTGTGACATTTATTGACTTCCTTCTGTTCAGTTTTATGATTCAAGGACCCCATGTACAAAAATGTTATAAACACTATATTCATTAAATTGTTTTTACATTGAGAAAGAAATTATGTGAAAATTCATTAATAATACGCTACAATATGATCTAAAGAATTAACAAGCCGTTACGAGAAATACTGCGCTATCGAGATGCTTCGATTTTAAGATTCGAGGTCAATTAACTAAACGAAACTCACGTAAAACTCGTTAGTGTAGATAGGTTATATTCGAACCGGTTTTCCATTATCCGATGTTATCGATGAATTAGACTATATTTACAGTGATCATCAAATCTTAATTAGAAATTAATCGAATATTAAAATGTAACTAAAACGGTACATTTAATAAAACGGTATATTTAATATTTAATAAAATTTTAAATTAAAGATATTTAATTCAAATTGTTATTTTATCATAAAATTTTCAGCGGTTGAGAGAGAGAGGAAAGTCATACACGGTACTTTTGTTATATTTTTACGTACAATATAAAAATTGCATACCTATTGTTGTATGTAATTAAAAATTCTGTCTTGATTAATACGATCATTAAGACTTAAACGTCGCGTCGCGTCGATGTGAATATTTGTGAAACAAAACATATTTCTGGATCACTTCGATCCATTGTAAGTTTACCTTTCTAGAACTATTTCGATTTGTGTATTTCCGACACGTTTCAGATTTTCTCGTTTTAATTGTTTCAACACCAGGCGTGTATACACGTTTAATCCTGTTGTTACGAATCGCACGACTATCGCCAGCGGTCTTGCCGTGCTACAATTTCGCAATTATCGCGTTCTAGCGTAAATATCTCCCCGTTTTGACGTGTTGCTACCACGCAATAGCGATCACGCGGTATCACGCGCTCTGCCGGTTCTCCTCCTCGCGACTCGACGCTCGCTCGTGTCATGTCGTTTACAAAAACACGTGCCATGCAGTCATTCGTATTACTTAGAATCATTCATTAACTCTCACTAATTTAAATGTCGAATTGTATTCAGTACTTTGGATAGTTTACAATCATGTTAATTACTTAAAAGAATCACTGAAAAGAATATTTTGAAAGCGGATTTTAACATTGCGCGTAGATTGAATAGAAACGATAGTTCTCAAATTAATTAATTTTCTGTCACGCATATTTCTATTTTTGAAGAGATTCATAATATAAAATATTCATTGTCTGAATAGAGTATTTGTCAAAGCGAGTAAAGGAAAATTTACATCTACAAATTTTCTTTTTTTTGTTTGTTCCAAAACTTAGAACCATTTGTGCTATTGTGTAGAACATCTTTTCTGATGTTTGCCGATTTCTGTAAAAAGTTCATTTTTGTTATGTTCTTTCTAACCTGCTATACATGAACTAACAATAATATGCGTGAAAAACTTTCGGAAATACTTACTTTAACGATTGTAACAGATGTAAGAGAAATCAACTACTAGTTCAAAATCAAATATCTTTTGTTATAGTCTTATTTTGTCTGATCTTTTCCCGAAAGAAATCTTATTCTTTTATTTTATTCTTTTGTTAGAGGTTCATGTTAAATCGGATCTCATTACTTGAGAAAGTTAGAAAAAGTGAAAATTCTTTTTTATTTTGGCTCTAGGAAACATGTACAGGACAAATATAATATTTGACATTACGTTGTTATTTTTCTAAAAACTAAAAATTACATTATTATCGCAAGATGTACGAGAGAAAATTAAAATAATGAAAATTGCTGAAGAGAATATTGAAATTAATTTCTCTTTATTATTTCTCTTTATTTTTATTTGCATAAAATTTTTCGCAACTATGAACGCAGCTGTGTTAAATGAAAAGCTATTTTTTGAAGCTTATCAATGTTGTACAATACCATTAAAATATTTAATATTGAGAAATAAACGAAAAGAAATTGGAAAATTTTTCTCTCGCTCGTGTCACACGTATTCCAATCTACTTAAAATTCTCCAACTGCTTAGAATTAGGGAAGGGTTTTACGAAGGGTTCGAGGGGGCGGCAGCAATAGTAGAGGCAAGAGAGCAGCAACAGCCTCCAAAGCAGCTGCTTCGTATATCTCTCGGCAGAATCGGTGCACACCACGTACGCAATACACATGTGTATTTTCCTCCATGTGATGTTCATACGTGCATACGAGGTCTCGCTCCCCTCCCCCCCCCCTCCCTCCCTCCCCGAACAGACACCCCGCGTGCTGGAATGAGAGCATTCTCTAAATATTATCGCACAATATTTTTACCGCCTCCGCCGCGCGTTGAGTTATGCGCCTGACAGCCAGCAAAAGCTGACGTTCCTATACGCATCTATCGATGTTTGTTTTCTCGTCGAACATTCTCGTACGAGAACGATTTCCTCCGCCATCATCGTACGATGATACCGCGCTTTTTCCTTTTACGGAAATCTATATTACGTCATTGTTTCAATAAGGTGTTATTTCCTTTATTGTTATACAAACGATGTAGGCTAGATGGAATAAGTTGTGCAACGATTGTAGAATTAAACGCTGACTAATTTCGTCAATTTTCTCATTTCTCATTATTTTAGACATTGTGAGACATTTTTATTTTTCGAATTGTTGCCAACTTTTTTATAGATGCATCAGTGTTCTACGTGTTAGTGTATAAACAACTATTACTTGAGGAAAAATTGTGTATAAAGAATTAAAAGTAAGAGAAAGTAGGGATACGCAGAAGACAGAACAGGCTGTTTATAATTTGTAATCTTGCCTACCTGCATGGCGCTACCTCGCTGCTCGGAGGCTGTCGAAAAAGCGCGATGACAGGACCATGTAAGAACTGTCCTCCTTTCTACCTCCCTTACGTACAGTTGACAATATTTTTGTCACATGAAACGCCTTTATTATCTATACGTTGGAACAGGAGAGCTCGAGAACTTTCATTCAGAATTCTAGCTCATGAATACGCGCTCTTGACTGGGAATTCGTGCGTGCGGACAATATTTCATTATCCGAAGTTTTTTCTTTCATAGAGAAGCAACTAAATCTCACATTTCTCGACTCTTCGGACACTTTCGACACCGTAAGAGAGAAGTCATTCAATCCGTCTGAGAAATCTCTTTGGGTCTGTTAATATATTCAACCTCAGGTAACAAATAACGATGTTAAAGTAACTTCAAGAATTTTCGTTAATTTTTTATAAAGTAAAAGTCTATAGAACACGAGGAGAAACAAAATAAAGAAATATCTATTTCTTTTCTGATTAATTTATTTTGACAATTTATTTGTATAGAGAGCTTATGCTTTTTCAGCGGTAAACGTGAAATTGATCTCACAACGAAAGAGAGAGAGAGAAAAAGAGATAACGATAAGATTTCATATTATCGGCTCGAACATTAACGTGATTTTGATTTTGATGTTGAAAAGAGTCCTACAATTCCTTTCACTTTTCTTTAAATAACGTAAAATAAATAATTCAAATGCCAAATATGAAAGTTTTGTTTTGATTCTCATTGGGGCATTACGTACGACGCCATGAAAATGCTTGAGAATCTCAGCGCCTCTTCACTTCCTCTATTGCTGTCTGCCTTTTCGATTTGCCGCCGGGATTCCATCGCGTTCCCCAACGAGTTTCCGTTTCTGTACGTACGAATTGAACAGTAGGGGTCCAATTAAGAGGAAGCACGCGAAGGAAATCGCTTAAAAAAGAAAGAAGTGGGAAGATGAGGATAAAACGGTATGGTGCGAGGTTTAGTTGTGCTTATGTGTGCGTATATATATGTGTACAGAGATGATACGATCGTCCGTATAGCTTTAATACCGCAATTACGCTGGATCTAATTATTAACGCACTTACATGTGTGTCTATGTGTTACAGATAAGACAAGAGAAGCCGTATTACATTGCGGATCCGGAGGTAGACTCGCTGGTGAGTATTTCCTTATTTATTCATCTACACTGCATGTGTAAGCGACATATCCATTATTTCTCAATGTCATCGTCGCTCATCTATAGCGTATAATGTTATTCGATACACGATGTTCGGCATGAGGCATTTCTAATCGCTCGTTTTCCCGTCACGGAGATCATTGCAAAATTCGTGCAAAATTCGTTGCGTTTAAAGAATCGCGAAATACGACTGACTCGTTTGGATGAAATATCGACGATTAATTACGTATACATATAATTAAAAAAGAGGATGCTTCGAGTGAACTGGACTGCAAAACCGCGTTATCCGATTTAGCGGTGTGTAAATAGCGAGAAATCTCGCAGTCACGTTTCGTCTTCCCTGACGACTCCGGCGCACGTCTAATCGCTCAATTTCATCGAGCGATCGCCCGTCGAGATACCCAAATACGGTCGGCCGACTTGAACAACAAAATAACGAGTCAGGAAGTAAGGTTACGACGCGCGAATCAACGCCAGAGTTCCACTTTTTTTTCTCCCAGCGAGTAGAATAATTAACGGAGCGTTATCGTTGCGCGCTTCCATCCGTCGTTATTCCGGTCGGAACACGAATTTGGAGTTTCACGAGGGCGGATACATTTATTATATGATATCTGGACGATAAAACAGTGTGTCCAACTGTCCAGAACAAACCGCCATATGCTACATTCTTTTGTTATTTCCTAAATATAGTTGAAACTATCTGCAATTATCCCAGATTTTTGCTTTATTAACAGATTGAATAAAAAAAAAGAAATAAATGTACAGTTTCACATTATTTATTAAATAAATGGCTACATTATGGTTCTACTGGATAGATACAGTACTGTAGCGAAAGGTCATTTTTAGCCATAATTTATGATTATATAATATAACAATAATTAAAGATCTAACTATGTTGTATAGCATTGTTTCCATTGACGATTGAATGACCATTTTATTCGAACTTTGGCGGAACATAGAGGAAGAAATATTTTAGGCGACCCTTCATGTTCTCTGATCGAGATAACGGAGTGAAATGGGTTTTTTAAATAACTTGGAGCGTGTATTTTCTCGTCGGGTAGGAACGTGTACACGCGGCTTTGCGGCGATGGTCAGGGAGACTTAGGACCGATCCGCCATTATGGATTCCTCGAGGAGTCATTGCTATCTCTTGCCTTTATTGTGTTTTGTACGAGATTTTTCACAAAAAATTTGAAATTATTTAAAAGTGATTTCGATAAAATTTAATGTCACTGTTTTTTCTGGAATATACGCAAAAAGTTTTTGATATTTTTTTATCTTAAAAATAATGTCTTAATGCGTTAAAACGTAAGTATACCTGAATACAAAAATGTATTGAATAAAATTTAATATACTTAAAAAATAAATTTTAAATACGACAATTTAAATCATATTCAAAATGGGATTACGAAAAGTTAACAAGAATTTGATGAAATATTTGTTGGAAAATATTTAAATAATGTCACAGAATTGTATACAATATATACAATATGTACAAAAAGAAAGATTTAATAATAAATTGTAACTTTAGTGGGGAAAAATTATATCTATCATTTATATTTAAATTAATATGTATGTAGAATTAAATTTATCTCACGTTCTCTGTCTTTCAGAATCAATTAGTTACGTTTTACGAGAATATATTCGAAAAATATATATTTTTATTGGGGTTATATGTGGAGATCATACTTTTTATCGTCATTATTTTTGCGAAAATATTTTCGGCTTTTTTTCTCCATAGACAGTTTTTATTTAAACATATACGAGTACTATATTTCTCAAAATCACATGTTGAGCTAATGCCGAATTGTTGTTATGCTCTTGTTTTGATTTTTTTACATGAAAGAGAGAAAGATAGAATGGTAACGAGAAATGCATTTTGTTGAGCGTGTTCTCGCACTGTTGCCCACAATTTTTCGAAACGTCACGTCCGTTACCTGGCTTGTCACGACCGTATCGAGTCACACAAATATTCGAGCAAGGCAGCACCTTGCGTTTACGGCTGTCACTGTCACAACTGTCGACTGACCTTATTTAAAAATATTAGCATAGATGTGTAGGAACCTGGATAATGTTAAAATGTTTTATTTATTTACTTGTAATACTAATGCACGTTGAGAAAAGAAAAAAGTCTAAAATATCTAAAATTAAATATAATTGTTATATTAAATATAAATATAGATAATAAATATCTAAAATTAATATAATTGTTATGTAAAGTCTTAATAGGCTTTTGGAAATTTTTTAAATTAATTTTTTTTTAATTTTAATTTATTGCTGTAATCTTTTTTCTTTTCCTTCTTTCTCTCTCTCTCTCTCTTTCTCTCTTTCTCTCTCTCTCCCTCTCTCTCTCTCTCTCTCTCTCTCTCTTTCTCTTTCTCTCTTGATGTAAGTATAAATCACATAAAAATAAGTTTCATCATTGATTTATGTCTTGATTTTTGTGTCATGAGGTCGAAAGTCCATCGACGTTTGCGTTATCTTTCGTGCCGATTGTGCGTGCATTGCTCTTGGCTATCTTCGACGCACATTTGCAAAAAGCCCTCCCTGGCAGGTGTTACTAGTAGTAAATCGAGGGAGTTTAATGGGTTAGGCAGATAAAAATTGTCGAATCGTCTACGACTGTTGGCGCAGCCAACCTGTCGCGATGGATCGCTGGAGGAACATCTCCTCGAAGTCGGTATATATATATATATATATATATATATATATAATGCCGCGCTGCGCCGGTATAGTCACCATGCGCGTTGTTGTTTACCGGTTGCCGTAGGAAGGCCGGCGGAAGGTGGCGTGGCTTCATTACGTCCGTGGCAAATCGCAATCTACGAGCAATGAGTTTCTATCGTAAAGAAGAGGCACGTAACGTTCGCGCTTTTTGCCTCGTCTCCACTTTACCCTCTTTCTCTCTTCCTTCCGCCGCCTTCCGTCCTTTCGACCTTCCGTTCTCTTCCTCCTCGATTCTCTTGAACTCCGGAGTTCTTTTCTTCTCCTCATCCTCCGGTCATCTTTCTTCTACCGCGTTCTCTATCTCCGAGACAAAGATCTCCCTTCTGTGCCAATCGAATGAAGCTTTTTGCCGATAATTTCGCAGAACGGAAAAGTCGCCGAGTGAGATTGCTTTCCGAGCCGAGTGTGGTGAGACTCTACCGTTTTCTTCGCTGATTGTTAGTGGTCAGTAGCGTGGTGAAGAGATAGTTCTGTCGGTTTTCTTCTCTAGTATTTCCATTATACATGGCTGAGTGAGCATGAAAGTGCTTCAAGTGCAGCAAATTCGGCGCAATTGTTATCACTATGCTGTACAAAATCAATGCGGATAGAGAAAGTCGAGAACAAAATCCTTACTTGGATTGTTACCATATTTGATTACATTAAAAACTGATACTTACATGTGTACCAACGAGCATCTGTAAAAATAATTATTAACCATGATTAATCCAATGTTTTAAGAGAAACAACGATATGTCTCGGTCCCTCAAATACTTTTCTGAATGGATTTCTTTAAATTAAAAAAAAATTTTTTTTGATGTGTCGTGCTACAACAACGTGCATAGACTAAAGTGTGACAGAATACTCATTAAAAAAATGATTTCCAAAATAAATGCACGAGGGTCTCTTGGAGCGGTTTCAGATGTTCGAGGGAGCGACACATACGCTCTCAGACGGCTCTGCCGTCCACGTTCCAGTAAATCGTGGGGAATTTCCTGATGGTGCTAAACGGGGAAACCGCACGAGGAGACACCACGTGGGTGGACAGAACGGCGCGATGTCCCGGCTCCTTACTCCTTAGTACGCGTCGTAAACGGAACAGGGGAAAGAAAGACGCGGCGAGACGTCGTGTTTCGCGCAACGGAAAGCGGTAAAGCGAGTAAAGCGAGCAATACGAAACTACGCGACGCGACGTGACGCGACGGGCCACTAAACTATATGTGTATATGTGAGGCTGTATGGGTGCAAAAGGAAGCCGATTGTGCAGCGAAGAGAGATACCGAAAGTAAGAAGTGGGGGAGGAAGAAAAGGATGGTCAACCCTTCTCGTGCACGCGCTTAAATAATATTCCCATTAGCATAAGCGAGAAATAAGCCAATGAGATGCTAATTGCCAGTCTTGCGTTTGGAGAATAATTATTATCGCGAGAGCATTCTCTCTGACCGGACCTCGCCTTCGTGATTTACTCGTGGCGCGGTGCGGTGCACGCAGGAGGGCGGTAAGAAGCGGCAT
>Ga0157363_1001079_pt1 | contig 22130 bp, 25 predicted proteins | sample AttsexASBM1_FD_111477 | JGI IMG/M metagenome (GOLD analysis project Ga0157363, IMG submission 111477) | Fungus gardens microbial communities from leaf cutter ant in Ribeirão Preto, State of São Paulo, Brazil - Atta sexdens ASBM1 | ecosystem: Host-associated > Fungi > Mycelium > Unclassified ... | reverse complement strand
ATATATAAATAAATATATATAAATATATATATATATATATATATATATATATATATATATATATATATATATATATATATATATAACGTTAATATATTGTGTATGTGAAGGTTTTCAATTTAGAAAATCGTACTTTATCTTAACACTTCATATTATATATGTATAATTGTGTTCACATTAAAATATTGTTATGATTAATCAATTAAATATAATTGTAATATCATTAATTTAACAATAATAATTAGTATCATTTATATTCATTTTTTGAATTATTTTATTTTTTATTTTTATTTCTTGTAAATAATTTTGCTGGCTTGGTTAACACGTTGCATGGCGTAGCTGTTCTCACGAAGACTAAGTACATCGAGCTCAAGCAGTGGAGATTCGGGTACACCAATTGATCTTGATGATGACCAACAAGCTTTCTACAATCAATATTATCAGGTAATCTATCGAATAACAGCCACAAAATTTTCTTTTATTAATACGGAGCGGAAGATAACGCATATTTAGAACAACGGGCAACAGGTATTCATACACACGAAAAATTTTAGCATTTTGCCTTGCCAGCTAACCCAATGCGGTGCATTTTTAAAACATGCATTTTTGCTCATATTACATATTTTTTAAATGTATTTTTGCATTGTTTTGTACAATGTAAAAGTGCATACGGAAAACGTTCTATAACTTTAGCGCATTTCGTCGGACATAATAATTAAAAATACACAATGATTAAAAATACAGATGTAATATCTCTTTCTTTCTTTCTCTCTCGTGTAAATGTGAATAAATATATCTCAATATATGGATATATATCAATTATGAGATTAATTTGTCTTCTAAATTATTTTTCTTTTTTTTTATTAAGTTTTAATATCTATTAATTTTATATTCTGTTCTACTTTATATTCTATTAATTTATATCTTGCTCTTTATCATTTTTATGTCCCATATATTATTGAATTTTTAATAATAAAAGAATTTTGAATAAATTTTGGATACAGGGAGATCCAGCTGTGATTGCAACTGAGAAACACGTTTACACTGGAGAACCGGATAATAATGTAACAACGACAACCACAGTACCTGTAGTGGCAACCGAAACAAGAAAAGTAGCTCTTGAAAGTGAAGATGGTAACTATAGTGCCACAGGAGAGATAGTCAGTACGCAAACTATATCTAGTAAAACCCGTACTGTTGAGACTATCACGGTTAGTATCATTATATCCATTATATTAATCAGATTTTACTATTGTTTGCTATGTGTAATTTTTTAGTAAATACTGATTGTGTCTTACAGTATAAAACGGAGAAAGATGGTGTAGTTGAAACGCGAGTGGAACAAAAGATAACGATACAATCAGATGGTGATCCGATTGATCACGATCGAGCTTTGGCAGAAGCGATACAGGAGGCCACTGCTATGAATCCAGATATGACAGTGGAAAAGATAGAAATACAGCAACAAACGGCGCAGTAATTAATGAAGGATTGTCCTTCATACATACATAAAAGGGCACTCTTGGTCTATAAATAACACAAACAATTCGTAATCTTAGAGACTAGGAAAACAAATTGGTATTTACAATACATATATTATATATATTGGATGCATTGTTTTGATGCATCATAAAAAGAACCAGACTGAAATATGCTATAAAAAAATGTCGATAAGTCTTTAAATATTTTATGAAGTTAATATAAATATAAAGCAAAGAACAATAAAGCTTTATACCTTTTCTTGTAAGAGAGTCAAAGAAAATTTTCTGTACGGCTTGCCCGATAATTCGAGCTTAAACTCGATTGAAAATTGAGTTTGATAGTTGAAAGAAATGAAATATTGAAATCTTTTTGAAGAGAGAATGGTACCTCGTACTATAAACTACAGTGTTCATATTAAAATAATTAAGAAAGTGTATTTATATACACAGAACATAAATAAATAAATAAATATTATATAATGTATACATAGCTATGTATGTATGTAAACAAATGGATAAACTATTTATACATAGTTATGGCGATAATTATATATAATATATATGTATAAAAGACGGGGTGCCCTGCAACTTAAAAATTTTGATAATTGAGTATTTCATAACAGTAAAAAGAGAAATGACAGTCATATAAGAAATAACTAATATATTCAACAGTTATTTAAAATTTACAGTAAAATATAATACCAGAATATTCCAAATTAAGATACTAATGTCGAAATATTTATAGTCAACCAAATCTATTAAAAGCATATTCCTCTCGATTTATCGAAATCCTTTGTCCTCTAACGAAAGCTCATTACTTTCTCTGTTTCATCTTTGAGTGTGATATATTACAAGTTGTTAATAGTAACCAAAATATTCTGATTCATAATATTCGTATAAAGAAATAAGTAAAATATGTTGTGCAATGGGTTACATATCTATATGTATATGTATGTATGTATGTATGTGTATATATATATATATATATATATATATATATATATATATATATATTATATATATAAAACATAATTTTATCGATCCGTTAAGAAAAAGACTTCTCAAAGATGAATCAATAGAAAGTAACATCAAGTAAAAATTAAACAAAATAGTTCTACTATATATTGTCTGTTGTAATGCTTAAATGCAATAAGGTAAGCTTCTCGGCAAAAGGTATATGTATAGTTCGACTATCTGTGAAATCGATATTTGCTTTCCAAACAGTTATTACTAGAGCACTACTTATTAGAGGATGTTTGTGCGAGTTTCCGTGTCGCGCGTCGAGTACCTACTATGCATGAGTATATCGAGTGTTCGATAAAGTCAGATGAAGTCTGAATTGACAATCTCGGCTAGTGCACGATTTAATTTACACACAGTAATTGTTCCGCGGGCGACGCGAGAATTTTGCACTAATCCTGTCCAAGCCCTAGTTATTACATAATATTATGTGACAAAGATATAAGATCAGAATATAATGTTACATATAATACATATAAATATATATATACATACATATATATGTGTATATTGCTAATCGACAGAAATGTTGGAAATCAATCATAGTTTCGTACAACTAAAAAATGTTATTATATAAAAGATTCAGAAATTATGTTGGTAATAGTATTGTAATCATTTTTCATGTTGCAGCTATATAATCATTATAAGAGATACAATATATTGACAGAAACTATGTAGATTTGTAGAAACTATGTTTCATTATATTTCAATTACTATAATGATTAATACAAATAAGTTCATATATATATATATATATATATATATATATATATATATGTATATGTGTGTGTGTGTGTATGTATGTATTTATGTATAAAACTTTATACCAACAGCAATGATGTGCATTGGTCAGCGTATATGTCTAAATTTAGCTGTAGCTTATGTAGTTATAGAACAAACAATTTTACGTAAATTTTCATTAGTTTAGTGACTTTTAGTGACGTTCCATTACAATTCACATTACGATTTAAATAAACAATGTAACCTAAATTTTCACTGAAAAGAACGGTGCATATTAATTTTGAGCTTTGTATACATTTTTATTTGCAAATTATTTTTAATGAAAAATTTAATATATAAATATACCGTACTTTATTAGGCTTGCTTATACCTTTGTTTTTTACTGTATCTTTTATTAATTATAAACAGTATTTTAGATTGTATCTCTTTGATTTTATCTATTATGACATATGTATACATATAAATACTTTATTTAAATGAAAGATACATATGCACTTCAAACGAAGATTCTTGTTTTTTATTTTTATACATTTACATTTTTATAAAATGTAGAATATTAATATTTCTAAGAATTTGGGAGAATATTTCGTTCTTAGTTTATATTCTTGCCTAATACTTTATTTTGTTATTACAGATTACAGAAAGTATTTATTATATATATAAAATATGAATAGTATTTCTTTTTATTTAAGACATAGTCCTCTAGAATCGATTCTCTTTAGATTTTATTTAAATGGAATGACATTTTTTTATACTTTATCGTAAGGAACAAAGGATAATCACAGCCTTGTGTAAGAAATTTTATAATACTGATCGCCTGCTCTATGCGTTAAACACATACGATAAATAACGAGTTGCCTGTGCCACGAAATATATATTGGTTCATTACATCTCGTATTCTTTCATAATATAAGATAATATTTTTAGGTACGCTCAAGATGATGCTATAATTTTATATAATTCGTAATGGTTGCTAGTGAAATGATTACTGGTTTTTCTTTACATATATACATATCGCGAAACAGATGTCTCAATTCAATAGGTTATTCTGTGAATAATATTTTAATAAGTTCTATATTTCAATTTATATCTTTTTCTTTATCGCGTATATAAACAAAAAGATGTTTATTTTATATGCTGTCTAACATTCCATGCTTATAGTGACTAACATATTGTGTATGTCATATAAATATTTGTATTATTTTTGTTATTTATTCCTGTTTTTTAAGAATACACTTTTATGTTTCAAGTCTGCTTGGAGAACACATATATGTTTATGTAATAGCAATATAATTCGGAGTCAGTAAAAGATTTTTTCTCCGATTTCGAGAATACAGATATTGTTTTATTAATTTTATAAAACGATTTACTACATTTGCATGAATAAATAATCATATAAATTATCATATAAAATAAGCTTTACAATTGATGTACAGATCTTCAAGCAGCGTACAAATATAGATCGTAAGTTTATACTTTAACATTTTTGTTGTTTAGTTTATTGAAAATAGTATACTGCATATTTAATATGTAATAGTTACCCAGTTTATAACAATTAATTATATTTTTATTGCATTTGCAATTTTTATATCACGTGACATCGCAAATTTCTGTGAATTTATTTGATGTTTATCTGCAACTATCATGATTTAATATGTACACATTACACGCAGTAAATTCTATTTACATTTATAAAAATATTCTTAAATAGTATATATGAAAGTAATGGAAATGTGTAGCCTTATATTGCTGAACAGTTCTATAAAAGTAATATTGTAATTCTAAAGTCTGTCTTTATTGCATCATTTTATTACTAAAAATTTTAGTCATTTACAATTATAATTTATTTACGTCCTGTAATGATTCAATTTAAAACAATGATCAAACAATAATTGTTTGGAGATTGTTAAAAAGAATTAAATAAGCGGTAATGCAATTGCTTTATTATTAGCGTGAGAGCGCGTTAAACGGATTTCCTTATTTTTAATTACATTATTCCAAAATGGTCTCGGTATTATATGATTATCCTTGGTACTTCTGATGCCAGATGCTAATATTACATATTACAAAATATCTTATTAATAATAACAATGGAAATAATAATCTTTTTTTTTTTTTTTTTTACCTGACTTCCAAAGTGGGAACACATATAGTTGGCTTCCTACCGAGAGAGATCCAGGGGTAATAGATAAATGTGATTCAGGATGCTGAAAAATTGCTCTCGAAATAGATCTTTTGAAGGCTGGTGGCAAGTTCAGAGAATCTATAATAAATTTTCTATCTGTAACTATGTTTCTATTTAAAGGAAAAAAATCATTATTGGTATACTTGTTATATCATCTCCTAATGGGATTTTAGTTGCTTTTTTTATACGTTGATTGTGTTTCTCCATTTTAAATTTTTTCATAAAATTTCGACAAATATCAGTTACAATTTTTCCGTCAAGATCAGCTGTATATGAAATAAAATTATAATTGAGTAATAAACGTGATAAGTGGCAACAAATGTTGAATGTGTAACTTTACCTAGCGAAACACTGTTTGCAATCAGATTTTCCTTATATCTGTAAGATGTTGTAACAGGATTACCTTGTAAAGACAAATCTTTTAAAGAAATCAATGTACTTATTGTTGCAGTTAAATCGTCCACATTATTGATCAAATTATTTTTTGCATTCAACGTGTGTAATTCTTGAAATCCTATTAGATTTCTCAAGGATGTCATTTTGTTTTCAGAAATATTAAGAACTTTTAGACACATCTAAGAAAGAAAATGTTTATAAAAAAACAAATCTCAATGATTAATCTATATAATGAAAATCTTTCAGATTCAAATGATACTCTTACAGATAAAATAAAAGCGCTGCGCGGCTCAAAGCATAACGATTCACCGAGTGGTATTTTCTGACTCTCGATATGCAATTCTTGTAATTTCTTTGTATTTTCTAATCCTTCAACTACAATAATATTATTGTGTCCTAGATAAAGTTTTTGAAGATTCTCTAGAGATTCCAAATTTTCCATTTTCGTTATGGTATTATGTTGTAGATACAAATGTGTCAAATTACATGCAAAATGTAAATTCTTTATTTTTGATATGTTATTATTCTGAAGATATAGGACTTTTAAGCTTCTGTAAGTAGCGATGTTGCCCTACATAAAACGTGAAATTTTATATGCAAATATATTGAAAATAAATTTTATTATTTATTAAATTGATATAACTTACAATACTGCTGATAAACATGTCATTCATATGTAAATGAGTTAACTTCCACAATTCATCTTGTTTTATTGTTTTACTGAGTGATTTACTAGTTAATATTTGAGAACACTTTCTTTCGACGATATCTGCTGTTAATTTCACCATGCTTGTAAGAGGAATATAATTATGGAAGTGCAATAAGCTGTCTGCAAAGATGATCGCAGAATTTCATTGATCAAACATGTAATTCACATAACGACGATATGAAATATCAAGTAAATCAAGTTTTGTGCTGCGATTTTATGTATACGAAGCAAAAATAAATTTATTTTTTGTATGTTATAAACATAATATTACAATTCGATTTGACAAATAGGTTAATCTTCTAGCTAATCTAAGAGAAAAAATTTTTCTTTGATCTTTGACCCTTATGGTATAGATTTTTGCATCATGGCGAGACTCTAAACATAAAAATAATAAATATTAGTATACGTTTTGTATAAATAAAAATGTATTAAAACTTACATGTGTAATTGTTAGTACTCCTTTTGAAGACAAATGATTTAAATCTTCTATGAGTTTTTCGATTTGACACTTTTGATTAATAGTCTAAAAGAAAAATTAATGTTATTATCTTCTCTCTTTCTTTCATACTAATTTTAAAACGTTGACTTAATTACCTCTAAGACAAACTTATTTTCGATATCATTTAAAAATGGTAAAAGTGCAGCAGCTAAGTACGCCTGTTTACTTTGGAAACAATTTGTCACGATTACAGTGAAGTCTAATTCGTGTGCCACAGGACACGAATATAGCAGACAAACCGCTTCTATGCAATTATCAATTTGCTCCAGATTTGGATTTATGTCCATCTCGCTAAACGGTTCAGAGATGATCAATTGCCATCCCATTTTATAACCATTACAATTCACAATGACATTTTTATTTCGTAATTGTAATAAAACTTTTTTTAAGTCGCTTACCTAAAAATACATATTTAGTATAATTTTCGAAGCAAAAGAGTATATATTTAACGAATTATAATCATACAACCATTCGTAATTTTGTCATCTGAGTTAAAGTATTATCCCAAAGTAGGATATCATTTATTTCAAACTCGACGCAAATCTGCGCTATAACAGAGAGAGCATAGGGTAAGTGACGTTGACTTTTCCATAAAATCTGAACAAGTTCCCGTTTACAACACGTTTCAAATGAATCAATACTGTAACATAATCCTAATGATTCTAATTTCCCAATATACTGTAACGATTTCATATATTTTCTGAAATATAAAAAAATATTAAAATATTAACATTTTATTGCAAGATAAATCTATATTTCCATAGTTTATTATAATCTGTTCTGTGTTTACTTAAAGGTACATATATCTTGCTTGGTCAATTCCTCCAACGTAGAAGTATCTATGACAGTCTGCAATATCTGAAATACTCGATATCGTACGTTACAATTATATTCAGTATTGCCGTGACGATCACCAAAGCCTATGTTTATAAGAAATTGTGCAAACAAATCCATATCTCCATATTCCAGCATGTAACATATCCTACAAGTATATTTTAAGATCAATTATTGATATCTAGAAATTGACGATATAAAAAAAAAGTATACTGATAATATTACTTAAGTAAATTATCTTCACAATCTGTATTCTGATCAGATTCTTTGAGCGCTAGAAATGTCTCTGTAAAGCTTTGAGACAATTCAGTGTATCTGGCATTGGATTGTAGCCATTCTTCCAATAAATCCATACGTAATTTTATCGTATTCAATGAGAACAATTTACCCAGCTCGTTAACGGCAGCATTAATATCAGGTCTATATTTGGTTGCTGTTCGATATCGTAATGGTATACTTTTGTCATTATACAATGCATATACTAGCTTGCCCGGATGATCGATTAGAGCAAGATACTCATCCTTCTCCAATCCGTACGTACGTAGAATATGCTCAGACGTAAATGTTAAATATTTGGATTTAATTTTCTGAAAGCAGACATAACACACACATAGAAATCAATTTATTTTTTCATATAATACATAAAGACACGATGATTACAGAGATTATCGTACTTCTATCTCCTTTCCTTCTTTGAATTTAGTAGAATTTTGTGCTGCTAGCTGAGCATACTCATAACATTCTTTCGCGGCAGCAACGCGATCAGCACCCGGAGGTGTATAATTTACGATGTGATACAATGCTGCAGTACCATAATAGAATCCATCTGAGTCTGTCAGTCGTTGTATACATTTCTTGCTATCTTTCAGCAATGTGGAGTTTCTTGAATAAAGCGACCATGTAATATTTTTCGATTCAATAGAATTATTTGCCCATTCTTTTGCTACTTCACCTTTAATAGCTAATGAGCATATGAGATGTGCTTCTAAATTAAGTACAGGTGCAATGTCAAGCCATTTATCATAGGTTTTTAAATTTAACTCAGGAGCTATAAGAGAATTAATAAAAATTAAGTTAAATAATCATTTAAGTACTAAAAATTTATTTCTATAATATATTTACTAATAATTTTCCAAATATCAACTTTAAGCAAGAATGGAAGTCTCCATTGTGCTATCGGCGGCAACGTATTATGTCCAGGATTAAGCTGTATCCATTCATCATGTTCCATTGATGTAGGAGGCCTAACATATGTATGATTAAACTTAAAATTAATATATGGAAAATTATTATAACTTACCCACTCCGAGTGTAATTTTGCAAAAAGCAGAGATAATTCCTCTTTCCTATATCTTTATCTCCTATGAGATCCATTAATATAATGAACACTTCATAATGATAAAACGTGATCTATATATATATATATATATATATATATAAATTTAAATATAAAAATTATTATAAGAAACTATATTATCTTATTATATTTTTATAACTTACGTGTTGCCATAATGTAGACATACATTGCTTCAACATAGATATATCTTCCATTTGCGCAACGACTGCATTACATTTCTTTCTTAATTCATCGACTTCCTCTTTACAGATAAGTAACTCTATAAAATATCATTCAGTTATTAAATTTGCATTCGATATTATGCAAAAATAATGTATACATACATAAAAATATGTATATAAATGTTAAATTGTCAAATACATATTTCTTCTTATCACAAATACATATTTACCTTTATTTATGCTTGTATTTGAAATGGTTATCGTTGGATTCCATGTTTTTAATAATACTTGTAAATAATGCAAAAGGCAATCATTGAAATTAAATCCAAAACTAAAACAATAATCCTTTAATAAGGGAATCATGTTCTCTTTATTACTGCTTATAATCTGTTGTAAAATTTCTCTTTTGCTCGAAGCACTATTTGTTAAAACCTCTGAAAATATTCATGTATTAAAATATATACATATATTAATGTAATGTTAATTCAACAAGATTTGCATTTAATATAAAAATAAAATTGATGATAATGAATATATATATATATATATATATATATATATATATATATATATATATGAGCGTACCTTTGGAATTTATCGAGTAATGTGTCAGTCGTTGTGCCCAAATATGCAGTAGCTTATAATTCTCAAACGTCTGTATCAATGATTGATTTTGCCCCAAACGCGAATATTCATATCCCAAAGTTGAAAATGTACAATGTCGAATATGATCAGTCTGAAATCTACAAATTTTTATCTTTACATATTATTATATTAATTTTCTCAAAAAATAGATTAATTTTCTTACGATGCGGAAATTGTGGAAAGCCAATTGCACGCTTCTTGTTCAGATAACATAAAGAGAGCCGACAGTCCCAACTGCAAATCGAACGATCGTCCAGTGCATAACTTTCTCAATAAATTTATTAGAAGCTGTGATAATATACATTTCATTTCAGTTAATCTTTCTTCATTTCTTACAGACGTAGTATAGTATATGAAATAAAATGTTTTGAAAATTTGCAGTAAAGAATAATCGTTGTGTTGAGGTTGCATCTTTTTTGTATTTTCCAAAAAATTAGTTAACAGTTGATCCATTTGTTCCTATAAATAAATTATACTGATATATCACAAAGTATTTTTTATAAATGCATATATAATTTGCAATACATACATCGCAATTTGTAATTTCATTAATATTGATTTGATTTGAATAATATAAGTGCAAAGACATTGCATCTTTAAATAGGAACAATAATTTTTCATCCAAAGATATTGCTTGATCCTTATAAATTGTATATAACTTCCAATTAGATTGTGATATGAGTCTCTGTTTTGAATCAAAATAATCTTGAATAGGAAAATTTGGATATACATTGACACAAATGTAAACCATTAGTGCAGACTGTAAATCACCTGAAATATACATTAGTTTGCGATAAATTTTGTCATTTGAATCATTAATATAATTGTGATACATACTGTCTTGACAAGTATTTAATATTGATATACTTAAACTTTTGACAATTTTTACAGCGTTGGTGTCTACAGAAGAATGTTGTAATATCGATAAGCATATCTTACATATATTCTTAAATTTTTTGGACGTCATATTTAAATCGTTATCATCACTATAAAATATAGAAGAAATAAATAATTTATATATATTTGTAGATATAAAATTATAAGAATAAAATATGTAAAATATTTACTCAACAAGATGTTCTAATCCGTTTAAATCTGTTAAGTTTTTTATCTGTTCTAACATGGATAAAGTGGCATATGACTTTTCTAATCCTAGCAATTCGGCAATTTTAATAACCGTCTTATACATTGACCAATCGTTCTCCTTAATATCTATTAAATTATCATAAATAAATTGTAAATTCTTAACAAGTGTGTATATTGTACTTAGTTATAAAAATTAAATTAGAAATTTTACTTGAAAGTGATTTCGAGATATAATTTTGCAACACAAATGACTTCCGCATATGATAATCTTTTAAAGAAATATCAATCTCGTAATATTTCTTCAGTGCGTACAATGATTTTAAGTCTTTTATCATTTTGATAATGTTGTTGCAACGATAAAGACAAATATTTGATTGTGTTAACAAATTATATATTTTGAATTCTAAACAACCCAATATTTCCATGTGACACATCAAGGATGTTATTGAATTCTAAAAGCAAATTTTGAAGATAATTGATTATAATTTATAAAAAACAATTTTTATTAAATTAACACTGTATCAAAAGTCATTACTTGAAAAGAGAAAGCCGCAATAATATAATTAATAATTCCTTCACAACAATATAAAACACTGACAGTATTATTTTCCAAATAATGTAATATATCCATTGCTTTTTGATGATTTCTAAAACAAATGTGTTTCCAGTAAATTAGAAAAATGTTTTAATATGCTTTATACACGCGCATGCTCACATATACACACACACACACACACGCGCGCGCGCGCGCGCGCGCGCGCACACATTCATGTTTTCCCCATTTTAAAACTTCAAAATAATACATTTTTTTCATGACATACTTTTCATTTAATCGAACGTTTATGCATCGACAAAACGCATTTTGTCTTAATTGTTGATCGTCTTTAGTTAGCACATCTATATCGTTAATCATAGAATCGCGATTTTCTTTTATTATGCGTGATATCAATCTCTAAAAATATAAATAATTAATTAAATATAACAACATATAAAGACAGATAGAATACGATACCACAACTTATACCAACATTATTTACACCAATTGTCGCATATCCATATTTCTTTAAAATAAGTTTTGTTGGAACATAATCGCATTCAGTTTTAATTTTAAAAGATAAACTATGATTGTAATTAATGCTTGTTTCTGCTAAGGTAGCTATAATTGAACTCCAGGGCACTGGAGCTTTTCTTAAAACTATTAAAGTTTGTTCCAGTCGTTTCTGTTATGTAACATGTAACATAAAACGTTGCGTTAAATAAATGAAAAGATATTTTACAAGTTACAATATCGTAAATAGTATGTGTTTCTAATATTCACCTCTATATTATGTATAAGGCTTATTATAATAATAACTCTTTTTTCCCATGCAGCTTCTTCGTTAAACCACCAACTATACGAATTTTTTGTAGTTTTCTAAAAGTACAAAATATACGCACTTATAGAACAATTATTAATTAGAAATTTAATATTATAAGTAATATATTACATCTTTAAGTAAAATTAAAGAATACGTAAAATGAATACATACGAACCTGAATATACGTACAAAAAACAGTATCATTTTGTAAATTGTTATTAAATATATATTGTTTTAGGAATGTATTTACGAAATTTGATATTTGGTCAAGATGTATCTTATCCAACAACATATAAATCGCTTCCACAGGTGAATCAATATATATGTCAAGAGGTACTCTCAATCTATTGTGTAATTTAAAAAATAAGTAATATTAATTTATAAGCTAATTTAAAATTACAATATTACTGACCTGTGAACAATCTTCAATTGTTGAATATCAATTAAAGCTTGAAATAGGATCATAAACTGTTTCAATAAAGAATTCTGATATCCGTATTCTTGATGAAAGTATACTAACTGATTATCTTCGAATTTGAACAATTTTATAAACTTTTTAGCAAATTCTATGCCAATTTCTGGCCATACCGTATGGTGAGATATCTCAAGATATTTTAGTTTTTTTAAACTCCAAAACATAATCTCATTTATTGCATCAGGCAATAAGGATAATAATGTTGGTATAAAATGAATAAGCCAAGGCCACAAGCATAATGGATCTATATCTTCAGGTAAAATTGTAAAAATACTTCGTACAGTATGCACAGATATACGTTTTGCAAAATCAGGAAGGTGTCTCGTCCAAATTAATGTAGCAGATTTAAGTTGACCCTGTACAAATATTAAACATTATAAAATACAATATAGCAATTCTTGTAATTTTTTACACCGTAATATATGTATAATTATAATCACATATAATACCATATTTAAACGAGTAGTACATTCTTCCAATAAATTTGCTTGTGAAAATCGTATCCATTCTTTCATATTTGCGTCATTGTTCAATAGCGTATCTGTCTCGGTATTTTGAATCATATGAAAAGTCTCAAGTCTATATAAAGCGTCGTTTATTATAGATAGATTGGTATTCAATGAATCATCTATAGTTTTTATCTATAAAGAATATAAACTGAATGCAGAAACACTAAATATTATTGCGATTAACGGTTACAAATAATAAATACCTTAATATTTTGCATTATTTTTTGTTGAGCATATAAATATATACGTCTCATTTGTATATAATTAGAAATAAGGGCTTTACTGCAACATTCAATCACATATTGCACATTTTGTATTTTATTTAGAATATTTATTAATGTATCGACGTTGACCGAATTAGGAGTAAATTTTGTCCATGGACTAAGCTGTTCTACGAGTAATGCTGCTTTAGAACAATAAATAGATTCCATTGAAAGATTTGATTTTCTTGCAAAAGCTTCAGCTACATCAAATTGTCTCTTCTTTAATAATTTCGCTAAACGTATTTCGGGAATACTTTCCAATATCGTTTTTATTCTAAACGTGTCGGTAATACCGGTCTCATTGTTAATACCTTCTATATAAAATAGATTATCGGAAGCATGTAAAATTTTAAATAAATGAGTATTGGCAGATACGTTAATTTCTAATTTCTGTTCAAAATCTAAAAGAACAAAAAGTATCTCATTAATTTATAAAAACTATTTACAAATAAAAATAATACATTTACCTGGATAAGAAATAATACGTAGTATATATGTAGCATAATTGTCCTTAAAATGCGTTAAAAGTAAAATTTCAGAATAATCATCATGTTGTATTACATCAAAATCAAACACTGGATCATCACATATTTTTAATGTAAGAAATGTATTCAAACATACCATACTTAACATATTGTCTGTACGTAGACACAGCATTTTACTAAAAGATAAAGTATTTTTATGTATCATGTAACTTAAGATATGTATAAATTCAAAAGTACAAACTAATATATATTAGCATAATTAAAAAAAATTTTTTTTAAATTTAATTACCTGCTGCCATGTAACGGTTTTATCTTTTTATATCCAAAAGAAAATACACTTTGGAAATTGATGTATTGTTCATTAGGCCAAGTAAACATTGAATTTGTTCCAACTATGGCTATCGATAGTTTGTCTGATGATACATCTATTGTAGTGCTAAGAAACTGTAACATATTCTTTATAAAATGACATGAAAAACAAAAATGATATGATTTATATGATATAAATCGAATTGTTTGTTTTAAATTGAATATTTATAAAAGTAATTAATTCTTTAATATATATATGTGTGTGTGTGTGTGTGTGTGTGTGTGTGTGTGTGTGTGTGTGTGTGTGTGTGTGTGTGTGTGTGTGTGTGTGTGTGTGTGTATTACCTCTTGAGAAGGAAATCCTTTGAACAATTGACAACATTGAATATCTGCAATATATTTTGCAACTGTAACTTCATCACTGGTAAATGCAATCTCTAAAGCTTCAGGATAAAATTTGGAGAATCTAAAATATTTGGAATATATAGAATAACAGAAATTATATTAGATATTAAATTCATTATATATAAAAACAAATTAAATAAGTAAAATATAACAAAATATAAATATGTAAATATGATACCTATAAATAGCTCCAGTGTTTGTGACAAGTATTATAAATGTTTCTTCACTTTGCTCTTTTAAAAATATTTCTATTATATTATCTTTATTATTAGGTATAGTTCTGCAATCAAAAATTATCTATGCACACATCAGAATTATATTTCTAACACATTTACAAATAATTTTTCAGAAAATATAATTAAATATTTATTAAACAATAAAAGATATTAAAAGATAAGTAACATTTACTTAGTAAAAATGATTTTTCCATCTGATAAATGCAAACAATACAAAATCCTGGTTGTGAGTGTTACAAATAAAAAGAAACCGTCCTTGGAAATGCAGTAACTAGCTATCATGGAAGGAAAGCTAATGTTACATAATATTTCGTCACATGTTTCATCTTTAAAGATTGTAATGGACTTGTCAATTGCTACACAAATCTTAGAATATTGAATGGATGCTATGACATTTGGTTGTTGATCCACCTTAAAAAGACATATATTGATTGATTTTAATGATGTCATCATAATTTATAATAATCATAATTGTAATATATATAATATAATAAAATAATAAAATAATAAATCACAGTAAGTTCATTTTTAAAATGTGCGCTTTAATAATACAAATCCAGCGTGTGCGCATTTCATACGGATTTAAACATAAAAAAACAACTGATATTGCTTAAAAAAAAAATTATGCGCTAATGCTTTCTTTTAAGCTTCTTTTTCGTCTTCTTTTATTGGCATCGCAGCCGAATTTGGCTGAAACCGCCACTGATGTTCGAATCTTCGAATGTCGAAAAATGGAATAACTTGTAAGAATAATACATTGTAAAGGTACTTTAAAGCGAGCAACTTTCTCGAAAGTATAAGTACACACGGTCGAAAATAGCAATACGAAACGACCGGATCTCCAGGCTGCTCCACTGGACGCAAATGCCTGCGTCTACGACGCTTCCAGACGAACGAAGGAATCAGAGAAATGCAAATGCACGGTTAAAGTTTCGGCAACACTTTCCAAAAAAATAATCGAGATGATGCGATTCCCGACAACCCGACCGGAGTCGAGACGAAATAAATCCGCTTCATTCGAGTGATATTTCTCAAGACTTACTATCTTTTAGCGAATTATCTTGGAATTTCCTATTTTCAATCACATCGCGTAAAAGAACTGCTGATACGAACGTCAATGAAAAACATTCCAAGTTACAGTGCAACTGTCATATTAGACAAGTTTGAATATGTAACACGAACCTTTTCAAGTGATTGAATTGTTGCCGCGGTGCATGCCTCGTACAGAGAACCATTGTTTTCTGCAATTATTCGTGTTCCAAAATTAATAGTTTCATCGTCAACGTTAAAACCCGATTGTATGCTACTCCACGAAGTCATTTTTTAAGATTCTTCTTCCTCACTCCCCTTGTTACTGGATTGTAGTTGTGGTAGTTAATACTCGTTTGGGCGCCAAGAAATTTCTTTTTACGAGTTAGTACATTTCATCATTGTATGGATGGCGTTCGCAGTTCACATTATTAATTATTTGGATTTAATATCGACAATCGGTCATGTATCATAAATCGAATCGTTAGGAGATACGGATTATAAATTTTCCAATTATTTTACAAATTTTTAAAAATATCGACAATTTTCGGAATTTTATAGAATGTATTTTTGATAGTATATTTTTATATATTTATATATTTATCGATTGTCGATGGTGATATTTAAAATTCGATAATAGATAAAATCACATTTTACATTACCATTAAATCTCCTCTCTCTCTCTCTCTCTCTCTCTCTCTCTCTCTTTCTTTCTGTTCTATGCGACAGAACTACACTGTACAGAAAAAGGTGCACATGTGGTGAGTCTGATTTTTGTTTGGTTTTACATTGTAAATTATACAGAATTTATGAATTGCGGCGAGATCTCTAACTAAAGATTATTGTTTATTGGACGACGCACGAGTAACATTTACATTTCATTATCGAAAAGATTATCTTAATATTCAAGTTGTCAAAAAAAATCTGTATACATTTGATAATACATTTTTATTTGCAAATTAAACTAAATTCGTCGCAATTATGGGCGATGCCACTTTTCTCGAAGTTGATGACTCCATTAAGGCTAAAAATTTATTATTATTTGTAAGTATAGGTACAGTAAATATACATATTTTTGATATATGTACATATGTATGTGAGTTATGACAAGAATATTAAATATTTCTGACAGGATGAAAATAAGGATGCTATAAGTCAGATGGACAAGTTGATGGAACAATTTGATTCAACATCATCTATCCTTGTGCAACCTACTCCTGGTTTATACAATATATTTTATACATTACTATTATTATATAAATAAAAGATTTATTTTCTAATATTATAATATTATAGGTATCTGTGTAAAAACCCGAACAGTTAATAGAGAAAAAGTTTTTGTCAATGTATGTACATCAGATAAAATTCCACCACCTGACGATATATCTGATGCTAAACTACTTGAACTTTTAAATGATGAAATACCTGCTTATGTCATACCAATGAGTATTGGTTTTGAAAGGATGGAAGCAGATAAATGTAAATAAAAATCTTTTACTTGTCTATTAATGTTAAAATAATGATGCTGCACTGTATACAATCATGAAATATTTTTTTTTTACAGCTGGTACACCTAGTGCAACATATGATGTCATGATAAATACAGTATACTTCAAGAAATGTCAAGAAAAGAAACATTTTATGGCATTTACAACATTAGTCATATTAAGTGGTGTGGCAGATAAATTTAACAAAAAGATTGATACGGAAAATTATGTTATTCTAAAAAATCGTACAGTAAGTATATATAAAAAATAAAATATGTATATTTATCTGTTAAAATTCCTTAATGTAATTATATTCGTATATTATTTATATCATAAGCATTCTTAAATATGTATATATTATTGTAGGTAATGGGAAAACTTCAGCAACATAGAATAGAAAATCGTAAGCCCAAAAGGCCGCAAGGTCACAAATCATTGATCGAAGAAATTTCGCATTCTACAAAGCCTATCAACAGCAAGACTAATCTGTCAGCTAACAACGAAATAAAAACGGGTTATGTAATTTTAAGAAAACCAGCGAAAGGCCCAATTGAGCGTTTAATCGCTTTATTTGATATGCCAAAAAGCGTTAGTCACAAAATTATTAAATGGATTTATTATACAGAGTCTTTATAGTATTCAGTCAGACAAGATAGATATGCGTTATCACTTACAGGTTTCAGTCGAAGATATAGTAGTATTGATCAACTCTGATCGTATAAATGTTACAGATGAGAAAGCTTATTATTCGTATGACGTTTTACTGCCGTACACGTTAAAAGCAGATAATGCGAAAGCTTTTCTCGATTATAATATTGGAGTGAGAATTTATATTCCCTTTTTTTTTATATCAGATAATATTTGCCTATAGTGTGTATATATATATATATATATATATATATTTTTCTTATTTTTCAGGTGTTACGAATAGATATATCAACAGAACAAAAATAAAATGAATATTAAAAAATAATTTTATTTATTGTGCCTCCCAATTTAAGAAAAATTTTATTTATTTTGTATTTAATTAAAATGATTAAAGTACGATTTCATTATATTTTCCACTTCTATTTAATTTTGAAGAAAAAGATATACGTTCTATATTACAAATATACAAATTTGCTTAAGAAATATATCTGAAAAAATGAAGATAAATTATCCTTCTGGAACTTTATAAAAGCTCAATAAACAAACAAGATTTCAAATATATTTCACAGAATAATATAAATTTATCAACAAATTGCTAAATTTTTTATATTTCCGTGTAAAATGCTGGTCGTTCGATACCCATCATGTTAAAAATTTGTGGCAACAAATACACTGTATTTACACCTAACATGAAACAAAATACATATCTATAGACTAAATCGACAAACACCTTATTTTGATTACTATTGTAATCTTGACACTTCACAAGTTCCCTCCAATTAATTTGTAATATGCTACAAATTATAATATAACTGAATGATTTACAGAAGGTTTTTGTTACAATAATGCCAGAAAAGCCAAGTGCAGTTCTAATAATTAGACAACCAAGCACAGAGTATGTTGGCCAAACAATAGGAAATGGCGGCAAAAATTGTGATACTCTTAATAGACCAGTATAATAATTGAGCCATGCTCCTGTATGAACTCCTGTTGTGACTGATACAACCATGGCAGTGTCACTTCTGAAATACATAAAAAATCATTCATTTTGATATAAGCTTTTTTAAAGCTAAATTGTTTTAGTGAGCGTGTATATTCAATATTAACAATCTACCTAGTGGGTGTCCACTTAGAGTTGGATGGATAATATACAATAATGGCAATACTGATTGCAATCAGCATCGCTAAAAGCCAAAAATTTGTAACAATATAAGGACTTGTTATGTCCACTAAGGGTACCAATGGAATCATTAATGCGATCGCTAATGCTAAACCGACCACAATATCTAGCACAGTATGCATACCTAAGTACAACCTGCTGATACTGACAAGTGTACACCTAAAAAAGTGTTGAATGTTGCAGAGTTTAATAATTTTATATTAATACAGTTAACAAGCAAATGTAATATAATGCAATCAAGAATGAATCAATTACAATATATCACCTACCAAAGAGATGCAATAATAAAACCGACAGAAAATGGATAAATATATTTGTTCATTGTAAATAATATTACACTAAAAGGTATTGTCAAACCGACCATGGCATGAGTAGATGGCATTCCATATTCTTGTGACCATTTATCTTGTAATCTGACTACTGGAGGACACGCTGGTCTAGGCCAACGTATTATATCTTTTAATATCTGCCCTGCGGATAAATAATACAAATTTAAAGATAAATTACATAAAAATCATGTGCATGCTATTATTATTTTTTGTGTTATTATAATTCATCATACCAATTGTCATAATAATGCCCCATATTAAAACTACTCTTTGGCCAATAGCTCCATCAATATTCCAAAACAAGAAAGGTAGAAAAGTTGAATAAAAGATCTCATCTCCTAACTCAGTTCCAAACACAAATGTATAATACCAAAATGAATTAGTGATTATATAATTTGGATTATTTGACATCGTCAAAACTCCTTTGTTCGTTTCAATTGTTCTTTGTTCCGAAGAATTAACTTGTTTTGTATATATATTCAATCGTTGGTTTGCATCACAATCATTTATCTTTTTACTATGGCAAGTTGAAATATAATTTTCTTCATTATCGTCCACTTTTGTGTTGTATTTTTTCTCTTCCTCTTGGAATGTTTTTTTATGTCTATTGTAAGATATTTTGACACCAAAAAATTGTTGAATCAATGCGACTAATTGAGGGTCCTTTAAGTAATCCATTATTCTTATTAGCTCCAATAGCATTCTTATTGGAATTCTTAGTGAATTGGTTAATTAATTTTTTAAATTGTTTTTTTAAACAATTATTAATATAATTTTCTCCTGGTCATAAACATCCCGCTAAATAATCTGTATAAATAATGTTAATGGTCTTAATGTTAAAATAATCAGTCAATAATGTAACTTTAATGTTAATTGAAGTAACTAATCAATAAAAATAAATATATATAATTTTCAATAAAAAATCCACAATTATATATATTTATTCCATCTCACCAATTTCAGTTTTATAAAATTTTTGCACGCTTGATGTGCCGTAATACGCAGAACAAGTATAATAAAACGATAATAAAAATTATCGCCGTGACTACAAAAAAAATTATACAATTGTTATAAAAGCGATATACATAAAGGTTAAGTAATCTGCCGTATCGACTGAATGTGTGATATGATAAGCATGCGCGGTGATAACATGTCGATATTCACCTCCATTGATTCTTTAAAACTTTTTATAACAGCATTACAAAATTCACTATTAAATATAAACATCGCTTTGTTTACGATACACACAAGCATTTGAAGTAGGATTAGATTAGAGATTAGGTTAGGTTATAACTACTATTCTGTAATTTTCTTTAACGACATGATGTTATATGGTCGTTGCGCAGCTTTTTTACCATGTACAAAACCTGCGCAATGAATATATAAGTACCGGCAACAACATACTGCAGTAATCAGCTATAATTTATTTATCTAATATGTGATAACGTCCCAGCAAATGAGAATGGATTGAAATGGATTAAAATGGATTCAGATTTTTTTCAGAAATACGGATTCATGAATTTTAAAATGAATCTTTTTCAATCCTGAATGCATTTTTATTCATTTATAGGAATTTCATAAAGCAAATGTCTATGCCTTTTTAATTCTGAATGCATTTTTATTTATTTATAGGAATTGCATATCTCTATGCCTTTCAAAAATAATATTAGCATTTTTTGTGCATCGTGAATACTCAATTCTGAATATGAAAGCTATGTAGTTTTTCAATCTAATTGAATAAAAAAAGCTTTTCTATTTAAAAATGGATCATAAATGCTACTTAAATAATTCCAAATTATAAGTAGGAAATTTTTAATCCAACTAAGTTCAAAAAAGTTGTAACGTAAAAATAATTGCGCTATATTCTTTTGTTTCTCTTTGATTAGAAGTACAATGAATGATCAATGTGAACACTCGCAAACCAAATCAAACACAGTCCAAATATTAGACTAATTATGATGCGCGACATCGGCCAAGTGAGATTAATTTATCCGATACTTATCCTCCCAATGTTGTCTCATAAGTAATGTAAATTGTTTATATTTTATTATATATTTTGTCAAATGATGATATTTTTATTATATCTATATAATTTCGTTACTAGCTGGTTATAATTGAAGTAAAGAATGAATAACACATTTACTAATTGAAGAAGTGAGAGTAACGTAAGAAGATTCATTCTGTCGCCCAAGATGTATATATATATATATATATATATATATATATATATTATATATACAACTTTTTTTCCGCCATTTTTTTTCAATATTAGAGTCTTTTTTTTAAAAAACTTTTTATATATT
>Ga0157363_1001077_pt1 | contig 22135 bp, 18 predicted proteins | sample AttsexASBM1_FD_111477 | JGI IMG/M metagenome (GOLD analysis project Ga0157363, IMG submission 111477) | Fungus gardens microbial communities from leaf cutter ant in Ribeirão Preto, State of São Paulo, Brazil - Atta sexdens ASBM1 | ecosystem: Host-associated > Fungi > Mycelium > Unclassified ... | reverse complement strand
TTGCCATCCGGCCTCATCCAGTAATTTGTTCGCCGCTGTCGGGTTATTACCGTACTGCCCTTCCAGATCGTTGTTATAGAGCGGATCGACCGGTGAGGTGATGCCCCACGCGCGGGTGCGTTCACCGCGATACACCGACTTCAACAGTGGATCAATATCCAGCCCCTGCAACAGCGCCTGACGCACTTTCACGTCCTGGGTTGGACCATATTGCACGTTGAGGAACAACGAATAGGGCGTGCCGGTATTCAGCGCGTGCTGATAAGTAAAATCTGCGCTGTCTTTAAACTCGCTGGCATCATTGCCGGAGATCCCCTCAATGACATCCAGCTGGCCGGAAAGCAGCGCGCCGGTGCGCACCGAGGATTCCGGCAGGAAGCGATAGGTCACCCGCTCCAGATATGCCGGACCCTGATGATGTGCGGTGGCCGGTGCCCAGTGGTAATGCGGATTGCGCACCAGCGTCAGCTGCTGGCCCTTTTCATAGCTTTCGATGATGAAAGGACCGGTGCCCGCAATCTCTTTACCGCCCGCTTTGAGTTGCGGTGAGTGCCAGCTGGCGGGAGCCAGAATCTGCAACTTTGCAGCAAACGACAGGAATGGCGCATAGCCCTGTTTCAGGGTGATCACCACGGTGTCGTTATCGGGTGTTTCAACGCTGGCAATGCGTGCGCTCAGGGCGCAGATGCTGGTTCCGGCACAGTATTTCGGATCCTGCACCTGGCGGAAGTTCTCCGCCACCGCGTTGGCATCCAGTTTTTCACCGTTCGAGAAAGTGACATCGCGACGCAGCGTGAAGCGATAAACTTTGCCGTCTGGGCTGACCTCGTAACCCGTCGCCAGCCACGGCACGAAGCTGCCATCGGTGCGACGCGCCAGCAGGGATTCCCACACATTGCGCAACGTCACTTCTGCCTTGGACTGCCCGTTTAACTGTGGATTTAACGGTGCTGGTTCGGTTTCCACGCCATAGGTCAGTGAACCGCCGCTGCGCGGAGATTCTGCGGCAAGTGTGGCCGAGGTGCTCAGCAGGCACGCCAGCCCCAGCGCCAGCGTGATCGAATTCGCTTTCATAAAGTCCCTGTTGTTTTAAATGGTGTGAATCAGGCGATGTTGGCAATCGGCTGCGGGTGAAATTCCTTTTTCAGGAACACCAGCGCTTCGCCCAATGCATTGGTGCGGTGATAAAACGGCTGATAGCCGCGACGCAAATAAAGCTCACTCAGCCACGGATGTTTGGTGGCGGTTGCCAGATAGACACCCGGCGCTTTAAGCATCTCTTTCAACAGGGTGTCTTCGGCATAGCTGATGATTTCACGACCATAGCCCTGCCCTTTGTAGTCTGGGTCCACGGCGAACCAGTGGATAAACGGCAGCGACGACGGCGCATCGGTTTCCTGCTGCCATGGAAAGCGCACCGTGACCGTCGCAACAGCGCGTTTCCATTTGCGCAGCACCAGCACCGTTTCCTGTTCAATGACGCGGCGTACCTGCTCGACGTTGCCCTGCGAAATGGTGAAATGCACATCCAGCGCCACCAGCGAGGCATACGCACGCTGTAACAGGGCAAATATCTCTTCGGCATCGTCTGGTTTGGCGATTTGGATGGATTGGCTCATGTTCGGGTTTCCTGAATTTATCTTCAGGGAATTATTGAAATCCGGGGAATTAAAGTAAAACGAGAATAGTGGCAATGGATTTGTTAATTGTGGGAAATAACAGAAGCGATTTATTTCGCGCATAGCATAGCGGCAAAATTTATCGCGCGCCCATGAGCAATAAAGTTGCTTCTCATGCACGCGCAATAAATCATGCCGCTACCAATCGTTTTACCAATTAGTGTTTACTTAACCACACATCGTAAACGCTTTCCGGCATCTGTTTATAACTGCGGAAGCCGTAACCGTGCACGTAGCTGGCGGTGGCGAGCTGATCTTCTGGTTCGTACAACGGCACCGCTAAAGCTAATTGAAGCAGTGCACGCTGCTGCAACTCGCTGTAATACTGTCGGCGTTGCTGCAAGTCCAGCGTGGCAGCGGCCTTATCCAGCTGTGCATTGAGACCAGCATCGTTGACGCGGCTGTAGTTAATCGCACCGCCCTGGGCAATCGGCCGATAGTGGTTCTCAATATCTACGCCATCGGTCGGGGTGTTGGAGTTGGCGATAGTGCCGAATTTTCCGCTTTTGCGCACATCCGCGTAGGTGCCGGAATCAACGTAGTTGAGTTTAAGATCGATGCCCAACCGCTGGCGCGCCTGTGCCTGAATCGCCTGCAGTAACACGTCGCGCTGGTCACGCACCGTGGCCTGTGCCTGAATCAGCTCAATGCGCAGTCGCTCGCCATTTTTGCTGCGGAAGCCCTCGCTATCACGGGTTTGCCATCCTGCTTCATCCAGCAGCTTGTTAGCGGCATCCGGGTTATTGCCGTACTTCCCTTCCAGCTCGTTGTTGTAGAGCGGGTCAATCGGTGAAGTGATACCCCACGCGCGCGTACGCTCCCCGCGATACACCGATTTCAGCAGCGGGTCGATCTCCAGCCCTTGTAGCAGTGCCTGACGCACTTTCACATCCTGCGTTGGGCCATACTCGACGTTGAGGAACAGCGAGTATGGCGTGCCGGTGTTGAGCGCATGCTGGTAGGTAAAATCGCTGTTGTCCTTGAATTCACCGGCATCGTTGCCAGAGATCCCTTCAATGGCATCCACTTGCCCGGACAGCAGCGCCCCGGTACGCACCGAGGATTCCGGCAGGAAGCGATAGGTGACGCGGTCAAGATAGGCTGGCCCCTGATGCTTCGCCGTGGCAGGCGCCCAGTTGTATTTCGGGTTTCTGACGTAAGTAACCTGCTGACCCTTTTCGTAGCTTTGCAGGATAAACGGGCCGGTGCCGGCAATCTCCGTGCCGCCCGATTTCAGCTGCGACGATTTCCAGCTGGAGGGTGAGAGAATTTGCAGTCCCGCGGCGAAGGAGAAGAATGGGGAATAGACCTCTTTCAACGTAATCACCACGGTATGGTCATCAGGGGTTTCAATTTTGTCGATGTGCGACCCCATCAGGCACAAGCTGGTGCCCGCGCAGTACTGCGCCACCTGAGTCTGGCGGAAGTTTTCAGCCACCGCATTGGCATCAAATTTTTCACCGTTGGAGAAAGTGACATCGCGACGCAGGTTAAAGCGCAAGGTTTTTCCATCCTCGCTGACCTGATAACTTTCAGCCAGCCAGGGAACAAAGCTGCCGTCAGGGCGGCGCGCCAGCAGCGACTCCCAGAAATTGCGCAGGGTGATTTCGGCTTTGTCCTGCCCGTTAAGCTGTGGGTTGAAGGTCGTGGGTTCGGTTTCGACGCCCACCGTCAAACTGCCACCGCTGACCGGTTTATCGGCAGCAACAGCGTGAAGCGCACCGCCAAGCAAACTTAAGCCCAGCGCCAGAGAAATTGCATTTATTTTCATATTATCCTTGGTGATAGCAGATGTTATTTTAATCAGCCGAATTTCGGCCTGTTTTTAATTTCCGCTAAATTATTAAAATCTGGATAAATAAATGTAAAACGACAATAGTGGCAAAGGTTGTGATGAAATGATTTAAGGCGGGAAATAAAACCGTAGCGCCATCTTTGACGACGGCATGCAGCCATCCATATAAATGCGAATATGACGAATGGATAGATGAAATGGTATTAAGTGGCAGCATCCTTGCCGCCAAAAAAATCACTCTGCGCGTGACGCAATAATTCCCTCGGCCACATTGCGTGGCGCTTCAGCGTAATGCGCAAACTCCATACTGTAAGTGGCACGGCCTTGAGACATGGATCGCAGCGTGGTGGCGTAGCCAAACATCTCTGACAGCGGCACTTCGGCTCGGATGATGCGCGCACCAAAGTGCTCATCCATACCTTGCAGCGTACCGCGACGCGAAGAGAGATCGCCCATCACCCCACCGGCGTAATCCTCTGGCGTCTCCACTTCCACCTGCATCACCGGCTCAAGAATCACCGGGTCAGCCTGTTTTGCTGCGGCTTTGAAACCGAAAATCGCCGCCATGCGGAACGCCATTTCCGAGGAGTCGACGTCATGATACGAACCAAAAGTCAGCGTGGCCTTAAGGTCTACCACCGGATAACCCGCCAGTACACCACTGTTCAGAGCCTCACGAATCCCCTTCTCCACAGAAGGAATAAACTCGCGCGGCACCACGCCGCCTTTGGTGGCATCTTCAAAGGCAAAACCGGTGCCTGCAGCCTGCGGTTCCAGCGTCAGCACCACATGACCATACTGACCTTTACCACCCGACTGGCGCACAAACTTGCCTTCCACATCGCGCACCGTTTTACGGATGGTTTCGCGATAGGTGACCTGTGGCCGACCAATGTTGGCTTCCACACCAAATTCACGCTTCATGCGATCAACGATGATCTCCAGATGCAACTCGCCCATGCCGGAAATAATCGTCTGGCCTGACTCCTCATCGGTGTGCAGGCGGAATGACGGATCTTCCGCCGCCAGACGCTGCAGCGCCAGCCCCATTTTCTCCTGATCTGCCTTGGTTTTCGGCTCAATCGACAGCGAGATCACCGGGTCCGGAAACTCCATGCGTTCCAGCGTGATCACTGCATTGGGATCGCACAGCGTTTCACCGGTAGTGACCTCTTTCAAACCGACACAGGCGGCAATATCACCCGCACGAATCTCCTCGATTTCGATACGATCGTTAGCCTGCATCTGCACGATTCGCCCGATACGCTCCTTGCGCCCTTTCACCGCATTCCACACGCTGTCGCCTTTGCGTAGCACACCTGAATAGACGCGCACAAAGGTCAGTTGACCGACGTAAGGATCACTCATCAGCTTGAATGCCAGCGCCGAGAACGGCTCATCGTCATCCGCATGACGTTCATCGTGCTCGCCCTTTTCATTCACGCCTGAAACGGCTGGGACATCCAGCGGTGACGGCATCAGCTCAATCACTGCATCGAGCATGCGCTGCACGCCTTTGTTCTTGAAGGCGCTGCCGCACAGCATCGGCTGGATCTCGCCAATCAGGGTACGTTGGCGCAATCCGGCGATCACTTCTTCTTCGCTCAGGTCGCCCTGCTCCAGATAGCGATCCATCAGCGCTTCACTGGCTTCCGCCGCAGCAGCCACCATATTTTCGCGCCATTCGGCGGCCTGCGCCTGCAGCTCCTCGGGGATCGGCGCATAGCTGAACGTCATGCCCTGGCTGGCCTCATCCCAGTAGATGGCGCGCATCTTGTTGAGATCCACTACGCCTGCAAAATGCTCTTCCGCACCAATCGGAATCACGATCGGTACCGGATTGGCATGCAGACGATCTTTCATCATCTGCACCACGCGGAAGAAGTCCGCGCCCTGGCGGTCCATCTTGTTGACGAAAGCAATGCGCGGTACGTGGTATTTGTTGGCCTGACGCCACACAGTTTCCGACTGCGGCTGTACGCCACCGACGGCGTCATACACCATCACGGCACCGTCCAGCACGCGCATGGATCGCTCCACTTCGATGGTGAAATCGACGTGTCCGGGGGTATCAATGATATTGATGCGGTGTGGCGTGAAGCTGCCATCCATGCCCGGCCAGAAGCAACTCACTGCCGCAGAGGTAATGGTAATGCCGCGCTCCTGCTCCTGCGCCATCCAGTCTGTGGTTGCCGCGCCATCGTGCACTTCACCCAACTTGTGGCTCATCCCGGTGTAAAACAGAATGCGCTCAGTGGTGGTGGTTTTACCGGCATCGATGTGCGCGGAGATGCCGATATTGCGATAACGTTCGATAGGTAGGGGTCGGGGCATGATGCGTCCTTAGTCTGTTCGACTGGAAAAGTGGGCGAGCACCATTGCCCGCCGCTGCGCAACAGCATAGACCCATTGTACGAATAAATACGAACAGTTTGAGCCTTTTTTAATCATAGGCAAAAGTGGATTGATTGAATGCAACAGCCTGCCGGTTATTCCATCTTTGCGTCTCGCAGCCGCCACGCACTGAGGGCAGAGAGCAGCGCCATAAACACCATATAGCCAATCACCCAACCATAACCTTCCCCGCTGACCAGCAGCGCGGTGGCGATCATCGGTGATAACCCGCCACCAAGAATCGGGCCGATCTGTTGCACCAGGGATAAGCCGCTGTAGCGCACCCGTGCCGGGAACAGCGAAGAGAAGAATGCACCCTGTGCACCAAAGGTGCTGCCGTGCCCAATCGCCAGCCCCAGTGCGATAGCCAGATAAATCAAGGGAAGTTGCCCGCTTGCCAGCATCAGCATAAAGGGCCACGCCAGCAACGCCTGAGCGATCATCCCGCCAATATAGACGCGCTTTTTGCCATAACGATCGGCCATGCGACCAAACAGCGGTAAAGTGAAACACTCCAGCAAGCAAGCCAGCAGAATGCCATACAAAACGACCTGGCTTTTCATGCCCAGCACGTTGACACAGTAGCTAATGGCAAACACCGCGTAGATGTTGAAAAGTCCGCTTTCGGCAATTTTGGCCCCGATACCCAGCAGCACATCCCGCGTGTGATAGCGTAAGGCCTCCAGCACCGGCACTTTCGCCTGGGTGCCATCACGTTTCATCCGTTTGAAGGCCGGCGTTTCCTCAATCTGGCTACGAATAAACATCCCCACTCCCAGCAGCACAACACTGAGCAGGAACGGCACGCGCCAGCCCCAGCTGAGGAAATCGGCTTCGTCCAATGCCACATTAAGAAGGGTGATAAAAATAATCGGCAGCAGGAACCCGGCTGGCACGCCGATATGCACCAGTGAACTGTAAAACCCACGCCGTTCCGGCGGTGCATGTTCCACCACCATGGTCATCCCGCCGCCATATTCGCCGCCAATGCCAATACCCTGCAGACAGCGCAGCACCACCAAAGCGATGGGTGCCCAGACGCCAATCTGGGCGTAAGGCGGAATCAGACCGATCAGGAAGGTACCAAGACCCATGATGATCAGCGTCATCATCAAGGCGAACTTGCGGCCTATGCGATCGCCGAAGTGACCAAACAGCACCCCGCCCAGCGGACGTGCACAGTAGCCGACAAAGTAGGTGGCGAAGGCCGCCAGACTCCCCACCAACGGAGATTCACCGGGGAAGAAGATTTTATTGAACACCAGTGCGGTGGCGGTGGTGTAAAGCGTGAAGTCGTAATACTCGATTATGGTGCCCATCACACTGGCTGTGACGATTTTGCGCATTTCTCCGCGCGAAGCGGTGCGACTGACCGCCGCACTGGCGGTCAATTGATGTGAGTGCATGTTGAACTCCCGACGCAGGATTGAGGTTTAGTCGAGGCGGCAACCGCGGGTCTCAGGACCCAGCCACACGGAAACAATGGTGATAATGCTCAGGATGATCATGTAGATCGCCACGGCGCCGTAATGGCCTCCTGACCACAACAAAAGGCTGCTGGCGATGATCGGCGCCAAGCCGCCGGCAAAGATCGAGGAGATTTCGCGTGACATGGAGATGGCGGTGACACGCGTCCTTCCATCAAACAGTTCGGCAAACCACGCCGCCTGCACCGAAAACATCGAGTAGTTAGCCAGCGAGATCATCGCCACCATGGCGCTAATGATCAGCCACGGATTACCGCTGTTGAGCAACCAAAAGTACGGGAACATGCCCGCGCCAAACAACAGTGCACCGCCGATGTAAACCGGCTTGCGGCCGATTCGGTCAGAGAGCGCACCGAACAGGGGAATAGTGATGCAACCGATACCCGACCCTAGCAATACACCCGCCACGGGAATCGCACTGTTGACGTGCAGTGATTGCGTGACATAGGAGATCGTCCACACCTGCAGGAAGAAACCCGCAGTGTTCTCCGCCATGCGGGCACCTAGCGCCACAAAGAAGTTGCGACGCTGGTTTTGCCACACCGATACAAAAGGGGCGCGCGTCAGCTTCTGCTCTGCTGCCAGCTTGCGAAACACGGGGGATTCCGTCACATAGAGGCGGATCGCACCACCAACAAACACCGCCACGATGCTGAGCAGGAACGGCACGCGCCAACCCCAACTCACGAAATCCTCTGGTGGCATCTGTTGTGCCAGGGCAAAGGCCGATGCAGAAAGTAAGACTCCGCAGCCAATGCCCACGCCCGACCAACTGGCGTAGAAACCGCGCCGATGAGCGGGTGCTTTCTCTGCATTGAGGGTGATAGCCGAACTGAACTCGGCTCCTGCACCAAAACCTTGCAGTAAGCGCAAGAAGGTTAATAACAACGGGGCCGCAATGCCGATACTGGCATATCCCGGCAATAGGCCAATCGCGGTGGTGCTTAAACCCATCAGGATCAGGGTGCCAATCAGCACCGGCCGGCGACCGTATTTATCGCCGATATAGCCCCAGAACAGCCCGCCGATTGGACGTACGAGGAAGCCCACGCCATAACTGGCAAAAGCGGCCAGCGTCCCGCTTAGCGGTGACAGCGAGGGGAAGAACAAGTGGTTGAAGATCAGCGCCGCCGCCGTGCCATACAGATAAAAGTCATACCACTCCAGCGCGGTGCCAATCAGTGAAGAGATCAGGGTCAGCCTGAGCTGACGCTGCGTCAGTTCAGGGGGCGCGCTGCGCTCTTCAGCGGTCGCAAGTTGCGATGTCGCATCCATGGTGTCACTCCTGAAAAGTCAGACCGGTAGACGGTGGCGCAAGGCCAGGCCATACATGCCTGCCGATATCAACGCCATGAATCCTGCCAGCATCAGTGCCGGCACGAACCCGCCAAAATGATCCACTACTATCCCGGTGACCACGGGCGCGAACGCCCCGCCAAGAAAGCCGCCAAAATTCTGAATACTGCCTACGGAAGCCACCCATTTCTTCGTGGTGACCACCTCTGCCGCCAGTGTCCAGTAGTTACCCGACGACAAGCTGTATGTGAACATGCCCAGTGTCAGCATCACCACGGCAAGCGCCGCTCCATTCACCAGTGCTGTCACAAACATCGCGCCTGCCGTCAGCAACGCGGCTCCCGCAATGGTATATCGACGCGCATTGAAGGGATCCAATCCCTTCCTTACCAGGCGATCTGAGAAGCGTCCGCCAATCAGCACCGCCACACCACCTGCAATGTAAGGTAGCGCAGACAGCCAGCCCGCCCTACTCAGGGTAAAACCTTGCGCCTGTTGCAGGTAGGTTGGCAACCAGCCAATGTAAAACCAGAAAACGTACTGCAGACAAAATCCACCGATGACCATGTACCAGACAGAGGCATGTCTGAAGAGCCCACCCCACTCGCGCACTGTCACGCGTGGCGCATCGGATGCCTGCTGTGCCGTGGCCTGCCCTTTACGGATATAGCGCAATTCATCTTTATGCAGCCAGGGATGTTTCTCCGGCTCACGATACAGCACCAGCCAGCCCGCCAGTGCGACAAAGCCAATCAATCCCATAATGATAAACATGGCTGGCCAGCCGAAGGCCGCCATTAACAGCGTGGAGATTGGCGGAGCCAGGGCTAACCCCACTTGAGTGGCTGCAATATAAGCGCTGGTCGCCGCCGCCTTTTCATGATCCGGGAACCAGGTATCGGTGGCTTTTAACGCCCCAGGGAACAACGGTGCTTCGCTGATCCCTAACGCGATACGCAGGCCAATAAAAGTGCCGATGTTGCGCGCGAAGCCAGTGAGAATCGCGACCAGTGACCAGAGCCCTGCCGCCAGCGCCAGCAGGACTTTGACGCCAAAGCGGTCCACTGCCCAGCCGGTTGGCAGGTTCATAATGGCGTAAGGCCAGACAAAAGCCGACAGTATCACGCCCATCATCGCGTGGCTGATGCCGAGATCTTGCATGATCTGGGGTGCCGCCACCGACAAATTGCCGCGATCGAGGTAGTTGGTGATGGTTAACAGAATAATGATGCCGATAATTGCCCAGCGCAGATGGTGCTTCGGTCGCACCACCTCACGTGGAATTTCCCGTGGTGCCGAGGCCGCATCACGTTCAAGTGTAGGGTTGTGGTCAAATTTCATCTTTCTGCACCTCCGCCACGCCCGTTTTAAGCGGGTCGTGGCGTGATTTTTTATAATGTCCCGCTGTGCGGGGGTGCAAATCAGCCCATCAGACGATCGAACGCCGCTTTAATATTGGATTTGAGCGCATCGCTGACCGGCTGCATGGGTGGACGCGGCTGATACAGCGTTACGCCTTGCAGGCTCTGGATATATTTCACGCAGGCGGGCAGATTGTCGTGCGGCAGCTGGCTCCACAAATCACTCAGACGGAAATGGATATCGCGAGCGGTGGCGTGATCGTTCTCTTCCACTGCTTTGAACATCCTGGCCACCACCGACGGCACGGCACTGGTTAAGGCCGAGATCGCGCCCTGACAACCGATGGCAAAGCCGGGATAGAGCAGTGCATCCACCCCACTAACGATAATTTTCTCAGGGCAGCGCAGTAGCAAATCAGAAACTGACTTGAGATCCCCGCCGCTCTGCTTCATACCGACCACACCCGGCACTTCATCCATGATGCGATTCATCAGATCCAGACTCAGGTAATTCCACGGGATCACGTTGTAAATCAGAATAGGGGTTTGCGTGGCTTCATAAATTTCGCGGAAATGACGAACGGTGGCGTCATCGTCAGGCTTGAACAGGTAATGCACGGGCGTCACCTGTAGCGCATCCAGCTTCATCCCTTCCAGCATTTTCACCCGTGCAATGGCCTGACGGGTGCTGTTAACAATCAACCCGGCGACAAAGGGCACACGGCCATTGTTGGCTTCATAGGCTTCGTGCATGGCCTGACGAAACTCTTCGTCGGATAGCGTATGCCCTTCCCCGGTGCTGCCGCCCACCACAATCGCACTGGCACCTGAGTTAATGATGAAATCGATCTGCTCTTTCAAGCCACCGCGCACCAATTCACCTTCGGCGTTGAAGGGCATGGTGATCGGCGGCAAGACGCCGCGCAGTTTGGCTTTGAGTTCTTTGGCCTGGCTTGCAATCTGCTGACTCATTTTATGCTCCTGTCTCTCAAGACGCTGATTAAAGCGATAACGACTCGCGTAATCAATTAATGTGAGACACAGTTAAATTGATCAACATCAAATCTCTCATTGTGGAATTAAGATCACATATCAAGATCAAATTTCATACAATCCAATAACCGCTTATTATGTCGTTAATAGCATTAACACACTGAAAATAGGACATTAAATTACATTTCAGGCTTCAACGTTAATCGTTCTTCATCGTCGAACACCGTCCGATAGTCACTTTACAATCAGGATTAAGTCGAACATATTGACAATCATATCCCACAATATGAGATACAAATCGAAATACAGGGAAGTTGGGGGTGGCAGGCTCGTGAAAAGGCGCTATTCTGGCGCAAGTGTCTCAGTATAAGAGCCATGAGGGCAAAATACTGTGAACTGAGCGGGTGCGTGAAGCACGCTTCTCTGTTGCTGATCTTTGAGGTGGGTATGAGTACAAACAGCGGAACCGAGGCGGAAAAACTGAATCAGGCATCGATCAAAAGCCTGACCAAGGTACTGCAAATTCTCGAATGTTTTTCGCAGCGCGATGCCAATTTAACGCCAGCGGAAATTGCGGCGCGTACCGGATTGCCGCGCGCGACAACGCACCGGCTGGTCTCGTCGCTGCGGGATATTGGTCTGCTGGAGCAGAACGGCAAACGCGAAACTTACAAGCTGGGTATGAAGCTGTTTCAGTTGGGAAATTTAGTGATTCAGAACCTGGATCTCGACAGCCATGCGCGCCCCTATGCCGCACAACTGCAACTGATCACCGGCGAAAGCACGCACATGTGCATTTTCGATGGAGCACAAATGGCGTTTGTTGAACGTCAGGAGATGACCAGTACCGGCAATACCACTATCACACGTATTGAAGCGGCACTGGTGCACTGCACCAGCGTGGGCAAAGCGTTTCTCGCCTGGCAGTCTCCACGGCTGATTCGCAAAATCATCGCCGATTCGCTGCCACAACGCACGGCTTACACCATCACGGATGGTGAGGCGCTGGAAGCCGAACTGGCGCGCATTCGTGAACGAGGCTATGCGCTGGATTTGCAGGAGAACGAACTGAACGTGCACTGCATTGGCGCACCCGTGCGGGCGGCAAACGGTCAGGTTTTTGCCGCCATTAGCGTCTCCGGTGCGGCTGAACGTCTGCCCCTGGCACGCCTTGAAGGACTTTCAGGCCTGGTGATGGAGATGGCCAACAAAATATCGCTGGAGTTGGGATGGACACCTTCCCGCCCGGCTGCCGCAGGTTCGATCACAACCCGCCGCGGCGACCTTCCCGCGCTACCCGAATAGCGCAGCACATTGCGCGGGGGCGTTGCCTGGTAACAGGAGAAGCAGAGTGAAGAAGATTAGCAACGACCCCCAACGCTACGTCGACGAGATGCTGGACGGCCTGTGTGCCGCCCATCCTCACCACTACCAACGCCTGGGTGACAGCGGCCGCGTGTTGGCACTGCATCATGCTCAGGAACCTAAAGTCGCGATCGTGACCGGTGGTGGCTCCGGCCATCTCCCCTTATTTCATGGTTACGTGGGTCGCGGACTGGTGGATGCCTGCGCCATCGGTAACGTATTTGCCGGGCCGCGTGTAGCAGACTGTTTAACGGCGATGCAGGCCAGCCATCAGGGCGCCGGCGTGCTGCAGCTGTATGGCAATTATGGCGGTGACCGCATGAACTTTGAAATGGCCGCGGAAATGGCGGAACTCGAAGGCATGGCTGTCACTCAGGTACGTATGACCGACGATGTGGCCAGTGCTCCGCAAGCAGAAGCCCATAAACGGCGGGGAGTGGCAGGACTGGTATATGCCTATAAATTAGCCGGTGCGAAAGCAGCAACTGGAGCAGATTTATCGGCGGTGACCGCCACGGCACAACGCGCTGTCAACGCGGTGCGTTCGATTGGTGTTGCGCTGTCACCGTGTATCGTACCGGAATCGGGCACGCCAGCCTTTAGTCTGGCGGAAAACGAAATCGCTTTGGGTATGGGCATCCACGGTGAACCCGGCATCTGGCAAGGCGAACTGCGCACCGCCGATGTATTGTGCGACGAGATGATTGATCGACTGCTGGAGGAACTCCCTGCCGGCCGTGGTGAGCGACTCAGCGTAATGGTCAACAGTCTGGGCGCCACGCCACTGGAAGAACTCTACATTCTCTATCGCCGGGTGGCACAGCGCATGGCGGATCGGCAGGTCACATTGGTGCAACCTCTGATTGGCCGCTACGCCACTTCAATGGAAATGAGTGGCTTCTCACTTAGCCTGTGCGCGCTCGATAGCGAGCTGGAAGCCCTGTTGTGCGCCCCCGCCTCAAGCCCTTTCTGGAGCCAGCCATGACACCATTAGCCACCACCTTACGCCACATTTGTACTCGCGTCCCCGAATACAGTGCCGAGTTAAATGCGCTGGATGGTCAACTGGGAGATGGCGATCTCGGTGCCACACTGGAAAAGTGTGCACAACTGACCGACAGCGCACTGCAGGCTGTAGCAGCGAATGCAGCCTTGAGCGACGTTTTCCGCGTTGCCGCCATGGCCTGTATGCAAGCTTCGGGCTCCAGCTTCGGTACCTTACTCGCGCAAGCGCTGATCACCGCCAGCAAATTCAGTCAGGATAAAAGTGAACTGACGCGTGTCGAGACTGCCGCACTGCTGCATCAGGTGATCGCCACCTTAGCCCAACGCGGCGGCGCTGCGTTGGGCGATAAAACGGTCCTGGATGGCTTGCACGCGCTGGCGATCACCCTGGAACAACCCGCTCAAACAGGCGACCTGCAGCGCACTCTGCAGCAGGCACTCGATCATTTCCGCCCTTTACCTAACCGCATGGGGCGCGCCCGGATGTTTGCCGGGAAATCGCAGGGGCTCGACGATCCCGGCATGGTGGCGCTGTTGCGCCTGGTGGAATCATTAACGGAGGAGGCAGCATGACACTCACGGGAGAACTCTTTATTGCGACACAACGCCAGCGCGGCGCAGCTCAGGCCTTTCAGGCCATCGATCCACAACGAGATTGCGCGCTGGAACCGAATTTTTTTGAAGCCGATGCATCGCAAATTGATGCCGCCTGTCAAAGCGCGGCAGAGGCGTTGATCGCTTATGGCCAGGCTGGCCTCGACGTGCGTGCGCGATTCCTGCGCCAGATTGGCGAAAACATTCTGGCGCTCGGAGATGAACTGATTGAACGTGCGATGCAGGAAACGGCCCTGCCACGCGCGCGGATTGAAGGAGAGCGTGGGCGTACCATCGGTCAGCTCAATCTGTTCGCCGATGTGGTCGACCAGGGTGCATTTCAGGGAGCCCTTATTGAGCCTGCGCTACCGGATCGTCAACCGTTGCCGCGTCCCGATCTGCGTCAACGCCTGGTGCCATTAGGTCCGGTGGCCATTTTTGGTGCCAGTAATTTTCCACTGGCCTTCTCAGTAGCAGGCGGCGATACCGCTTCCGCACTGGCGGCGGGTTGCCCGGTGGTGGTGAAAGCACACCCTGCGCATCCCGGTACCAGTGAGCTTGTGGCCCGCGCTATCACGCAAGCCGTCATACAATGCGAACTGCCGGTAGGGGTATTTTCACTGCTACACGGCACGTCGACGCTCAGTGGCTGCGCGTTGGTGCAGCATCCCGCCATCTGCGCCGTAGGATTTACCGGCTCTCGCAGCGGCGGCCTGGCGTTATTGCAGTTGGCGCAGCAACGTCCGCGCCCAGTTCCGCTTTATGCCGAGATGAGTAGCATTAACCCCATGTTATTGCTGCCCGGCGCGCTGCAACAACGAGCAGAGAAATTAGCACAAGGATTTGTTGATTCATTGACGTTGGGCTGCGGCCAATTCTGCACCAACCCCGGCGTGGTACTTGCTTGTGATGGCGAAGATTTTGATCGCTTTGTTCAGTTCGCCTGTGACGCCCTACACCAGAAGCCCAGCACAACGATGTTAACGCCCGCCATTGCCGTGGCCTGTGAGCAACATGCTAGCGCGCTAGCCGCTTTAGAGGGAGTTGAGCGATTAGCCGTTGGGCAAGAGAAAAACGGCCCTAATCAGGGACAGCCACAGCTGTTAATGACCCACGCGAGAGATTTCATCAATGAACCCCGCATGCAGAATGAAGTATTCGGCCCTGTTTCGTTGCTGGTGCGCTGTGCTAATCAGCATGAACTTGAGGCCGCGCTGCAGGTACTTCAGGGACAGCTCACCCTCACCCTGCAATTAGCACCGCAGGATCAGCCGCTGGCCGCCACATTGTTGCCGATGCTTGAACAACGTGCCGGACGCATTCTCGCCAATGGTTTCCCAACCGGCGTAGATGTGGGCTATGCCATGGTACATGGCGGCCCCTTCCCGGCCACCAGTGATAGTCGCACCACTTCAGTGGGGGCAACCGCGATACAGCGGTTCCTGCGCCCGGTCTGTTATCAGGATCTACCCAGCGCGTTACTGCCGCAATCTGTGCAAAATTAAACATTTGATAGCTGGAAACCCTTGCCGCTGCGATTTATGGTAAGGGTCTCACTCTCAACGGGAAATCTAACCATGCGCATTCTGGTTGTTGGCGCCGGTGCCACCGGCGGGTATTTCGGTGCACGTCTGGCGCAAGCAGGACGTGATGTGACTTTTCTGGTGCGCGAGCGCCGTTTTCAGCAACTGCAACAAAACGGTCTGGTGCTAAAAACACCGGGCGGCACAGAAGTGATTCACCCACAGCTGGCGCAAACCGGCAAGCTGTCAGGCCAGTTTGATCTGATCATTCTGACGGTGAAAAGCTTCGGGCTCGATCAGGCAATCGAGGATATCGCACCCGCCGTCGGGCCAGAAACACTGATCATGCCGATCCTCAATGGCATGCGGCATATCGATACGCTGCGCGCACGCTTTGGCGACAAGGTGATTGGCGGCTTGTGCAAAATCAACGCCACGCTGGGTGAACAAGGTGAAGTGGTGCAGATGACGCCACTGCATATCCTCTACTACGGTGCACTCGATGGGCACAATGATGCACGTCTGCAACGTGTCGATGAGACGCTGAACATCGCGCAGTTCGACACGGTCTTTGCTGATAACATTATCAGCGAACTGTGGGAGAAGTGGCTGCTGCTGAGCACATTAGGGGCGGTGTGCTGCATCGCGCGAGGTAATACCCAACAGGTGTTGCGATCCCAAGGTGGTGAAGCCTTGTTGCAGGGGATTTTTACTGAGGTGCTTTCCGTGCTTGGTGCTGACGGCTATCAGGAACGGCCAGCGGTAACGGCAAAGATTTATGAGATGCTAAATAATCCGCAGGTGGCGATGACCTCCTCGATGTATCGCGACTTAACCCAGGGTTATGAGATTGAGGCGGACCAGGTGATTGGCGATCTGCTGGTGCGAGGCGCACGCAGTGGCGTGGTGACGCCGTTGTTGAATGCGGTGTATGTGAATTTGCAGGTGTATTTGCAGAATCGTTAAATCGCAGGTTAATACCGTTGCGGTGCAATATTATCGCGCGAATCTGAGAAGGCTAATTCGCTGACTTATGCGCAATGAATTGCGCCGCTACGGGGTTAGGCGTGAGCCTGATTGAGCCAAATCGCCGCCCCATGCGCAATAAAGTGCGACGCATCGGGGTTATACGCGTTTTATCCAAGCCGCGACTGCACGCCTTTCAGTTGCATCAAGCGCTGCCAGCCTGCTTCTACCTCGTCCGGGATATCCACATGCCCGAGGAAACCTTTGCCGCGTGGACCGTAGCCGTTTTCATCATCGCGCAGGCGCTGGATCTCGCCCATCAGCAGCGAAAGAAAACGCTCCATCGACCACAATCCTTGCGGTGGCGCACCGATAATGCGCAGCATACCCGCATCCATCATGACCTGCGGAACAAACACCGGCCAGCTAATAAATTCAGGCGCATCGGTGCGGTCGCGCCACTGGTAGCGGAAGGTTTCCCAGGTACGTCGCTGCATCAGTGGGTCCTGCACCAGCAATACATGCTGCGGCTGCCACTTCTGCTCATCCAGCAGTTTTTGGCTGAAAGCGGCATTCTCACCACAGTTGCGTGAGGCGGTCTCCAGCAGCAGCTGATCGTCCGGCAGTGCGGCAAACACCCGCGCCATGTCGCCCAGAAGCTCTGCTTCGCTTTTACCTTGGGTAGAAATCTGACGATAAAGGGGATGATTAGCGATCATCTCCGCCAATAACACCGTGGAATGACCGATACCGCCGCTGATCATCAGAGGCAGCTGATACTTCTTCGCCAGCGCAATCACACCTTCAACGTTGGGCAGTACCGCGTGACCGGCAAGTATTGCCAAATCAACCTCGAGCGTGCCATCTGTCGGCATATGGTCAAGCGCCAGCCAGGCCGCAAGCGTATTGATATCCTGAATCTGTTGGCAATTGAGCTGCATCGCGTTCTCCTCGCATTAACACTGGCAGTGTAGCGGCTTAACTCCGCGACAGCAGAGAAAAATTTGCTACACTCGCCGCTATCAGATTCAGGAGAGTTTATGACTGCGCGTTCCGTTACCCTCGATGATGTCGCTGCACTGGCGGGGGTTTCCTACCAGACCGTTTCCCGTGTGCTCAACCATTCCGTGCAGGTTTCGTCACACACGCGCGCCAAAGTCGAAGCCGCGATGCAACAGCTGAACTATGTGCCCAACCGCGTGGCACAGCAGCTGGCAGGAAAAGCCACGCGCACGCTGGGGCTGGCCACCAGCGATCTGGCATTGATGGCCCCGGCACAGATTGCCTCGGCGATCCATGAACGTGCCGCCGCACAGGGTTACCATCTGGTGATCGCCATGGCGAATGCGGCCGGAAATGCCCAGGACACGGTGAATGAACTGCTGGCGCAGCGCGTTGATGCACTACTCATCAACCTGCCGCTCGATGCTGAACAGGCGGCGCAGGTGCAGCAGCAGTGCGGCAGCAAGCCTGTGCTGTTTCTCGATGTTGAACAACATGCTGCTGTCAGCCAGTGCCAGTATCAGAGTGAATCGGGTGCGCAGCAGGCAGTAGAGCATCTCGTCGCGCTGGGCCACCAGCAGATTGGCGTGCTGAATGGGCCTGAAAGTTCGGCTTCGGCGCGGGCGCGCTTCACTGCATGGCAACGGGCGTTATCGTCACACCAGTTGCAGCCGATATGCGTACTGCATGGCGACTGGAGTGCGGCATCCGGCTATCAGGCGCTATTGCAGTTGCTGCCGGATCGCCTGCCACAGGCCCTGCTGGTGGCGAACGATCAGATGGCGCTTGGGGCGATGCGTGCACTGCACCAACACGGCGTGAAAATTCCTGGAGAGATGTCGATTATTGGTTATGACGACACTGCCGAGAGCGCGTGGTATCAGCCGCCGCTCACCACCGTGCGTCAGGATTTGCAGCAGTTGGGTGCGGTATCTGTGGACCGCTTGTTGGCGGAACTGGCCGGAGAAGCTGTTCAGCCCCTGCCGCTGGTAACCGAGCTGATATTGCGCGAAACGACAGCTGCGCCGATGCAAGGGGATGTGGATATAGCGGAGATCGCCGGTCAGTTGCAGGCATTAGCGCGACAATTAATACCCAAAGCCTGACCAGGTTAAAGCAGCACAGGCTATTGCGCACGCCACGGCAGGCAGTGCGTGATGGAAGCCGTTACGCTGCAAAAAATTTGGGACCTTACGGTCCCAACATTTTTACTGCGGCTTTGGTTCACCCATCGCTTTCAACTTCTTCGACAGCTCGCGACGCTCTTTAGACAAGTCAGCATTTTTGATGATGTACTCATCAACGCGGTCTTCATAGTCCACACGCATGGATGCAATGATTTCCTGAATCGCCTCAACGCTCATGCCTGGTTTGATGTACTCGCTCAGGTTGTCCAGCAGCAACACACGTTTCTGGTTATCACGGACTTTCTTCTCGTTATCCACGATTTCGCGCTGCAGTTTGTTTTTACGACGAAACATACGCACAAACTCCAGAACGTCCTGAAATGATTGCTTGGCATTTTCCATGTTGGCACCTTTCTTTGAGCCTGCCGCGGCAGGCGGAATAGTCATGAGCTACAGCTTAGCGGCTTGCTAGCTGGATTCGCAATTTTCACAGCTAATTTCGGACTGGCACTTATCTTAGCGCAAAGAAAGGGTGATTCACATTAAGTCATTGCCTGAGAAAACTATTTGCGCAGTGCCAGACGGACCAGATCCGTAATGCGCTCCAGTTGACGCGCCTGTTCCAGACTCAACCACACGTAGCCATAGATCGCCGTGGTCTCTAAGCGCCCGCTGCGGTTGGCAATCAACTGTTCCAGTTCCTGGGTGATCTCCTCCAGTTCATGGCTGTTGGCGATCACGCCTTCCGTCTCCCCTTTCACCATCAATGTGGCCAGCGCGTTCAACGTGTCTTCGGTCATTTTCTGACTGCGGCGCAGCGTCGGGGCATTGAGCAGCAACAGATGGCTCTCACGTGATGACCACCATGCATCAATTTGCATCTGCATCGTGTTAACCATATTACGGTTGATGGTCTGAATCGCTTCAAACACTGATTTCGGAATACGCGTCTCTTTGCTCGCCGGTTCCAGCAGCGCGCGCATTTTGATCACGCTGGAGAGTTGTTTCTGGAACGGTTTGTTCAGTCGCGGTTTCTCCAGCAGGTTGGCGGAGAAGCCAGTGTGATGCAGTTTCGCCATGGCGATAAACGAATCCGACAGCTGAATGCGCCAGTGCGTATAAGCACGCTGGGCGAGAATGGCACTGAACAGCAGCGCCATGATCGAACCGAGGATCACATCACCACCGCGCCATAACGCCACGGTGAAGTCACCGGCCGGCGCACCCACCACTACGCCGAGGGTGATACCTATCAGCAGCGCCATATAAGGGTGTTTACCGAGCGTCAGATAGCCGCAAATGATCATCACCACGAAGCACCACGACAGCATCATTGGCAGCGAGATCAGCTCCAGCTTCAGGGCGATTAATCCCGATGCCAACCCGGCAAAGGTGCCGCTGATGCGCTGGATGACGCGCGGAAACACATTGCCCCAGGTCGAGATCGGGCCCATCACCACCACCAAGGTAATCAGCGGCCAGGTGCCTTCCGGAATATCCGTCAAACGCACAAACAGAAAACAGAACACAAAGGCGATAGCGATGCGCACGCCGTGCACAGCGCGATAGTGGCGGTAGAACCAGAACTCAATGGCAGAGATGGGTTTGTCGGCGCGTAACATGGTGGTCCGGGAACGATAAAAATTTGCGCGCTATGTTACCCTGGCGCGACACGAACATTGAGTGCTGCGCAGCACTATTTCCGCTCTTTTTTTGCGATTCAACAAGTGCGCTACATCTTATTTTCGCTTATGAAACATAGAAGTAACGCACTCATGATATTAGTCGGCTGCACGTACCGGAATGTACATATCCACCAGCCAGTCGCCGCTGTCAGAGCCGTCGGAAAGGTAGTGTTCGAAGCAGGGACGATTATCCACCTGCCAGTCGGTTTTCGTCTTGAGATGATCAAACAGGCTGTGCCAGGCGGTGAAGAAATCGTTGTTCATCACTTCCATGCGCGCATGAAAATATTGCCCACCGGGCAGCAGGCCTTGCTCGATGTCGTCACCATAGGAGGGCACAGCATCGGTGGGCGCAGTGATCACCGTTTCAACGCGCAGCTCTTCCGGCGGGAGAACTTCAGGATTGCCGTAATAGATGGCCAGCCATTCGCCTTCGACACCATGCTGCTCGACCCAGCTTTTTAGCTGGTTAAATCCGCGCGGCACCGTTTCCTGCCACGGACCCTGCAAATGGTAGCCCAGCCAGCTTTGAGGATTGCGTTCAACGATAGATGCTTTCATACCTTTGCCTCCGTTCAGCAGCAGAAAGCCTCACTGTTTCACTCCCATGCTGTTGAGCCATGGGAGCGACTCAGCTATCCGCTGCGGATTACAGTTTCTGTTTTACGTAGTCACTGATACGCGTGATGATGCCGGCTTTATCCACACCTTGTAAGGCATACAGCGGATAGCTCGCCAACTGCTTGTCTTTATCCATCACCTGGATTTCACCCACCTGCTCACCGGCTTTCAGCGGTGCTTCCAGGTCTTTACGCTCAATCACATATTTCGCCATGACGTTTGAAACTTCGGTACGCGGCAGAGACAGATAAATATCCTGAGTGGTGCCGACATCCACTTTGTGCGGATTGCCGTACCAGACGTTTTCGGTGCCGATTTTCTTACCTGCATGGAACAGTTGCACGGTATCGAAGTTGTTCTGACCCCACACCAGCAGTTTACGCGCCTGCTCTTCACGTCCTTTCGAGCTCTTACCGCCCATGATCACCGCAATCAGGCGATGACGACCAACAATGTTTGACGCGATGATGTTGAAACCTGCCGTTTCAGTATGGCCTGTTTTCATGCCATCAACGTGAAGGTTTTGATCCCATAACAAACCGTTACGGTTATTTTGCGTAATCCCGTTCCAGCTCAGGGTTTTCTCCGCGTACATGGCGTAGAAGTCTTGCTCACCGCTGATAATAGCGCGTGACAGCACCGCCAAATCTCGCGCGGTGGTGTGCTGACCCGGCGCATCGAGGCCGTGCACAGTTTCAAAGTGAGTATGCGTCAGGCCAAGCTTCTGTACGTAGTTGTTCATCATATTGACGAAGCTGTCCTGGCTGCCCGCCACATAATCGGCCAGCGCCACGCAGGCATCGTTACCCGAATCGATGATCACGCCACGCATCAGATCGCGCACGGTGACTTTATCGCCCGGCTTGAGGAACATCAGCGAGGAGCCTTTGAACACCGGATTACCCGCCGCCCAGGCATCCTTACCCACGGTGACCACATCGTCACGGGTGATTTTTTTCTGATCAACCGCGCGATCCACTACATAGCCGGTCATCAGCTTGGTGAGACTCGCCGGGTTGCGCTCTTCATCGGGATTGCCGGCAGTGAGGATCTGGCCAGTAGTGGCGTCCATCAGTACCCATGAGGCCGCATCAATCGGCGGAGGCGTCATTGGGAATGGCATGCTGTCGTCAGCGTGCGCCAGTGATGCCCAAACAATCATTCCAGATACAGTTACCAGCAGACGCCTTTTCAACACTTCTTCCTCAAATCAAAAAATGAATTTACCGCCGCACGTTTTAC
>Ga0157363_1001076_pt1 | contig 22146 bp, 9 predicted proteins | sample AttsexASBM1_FD_111477 | JGI IMG/M metagenome (GOLD analysis project Ga0157363, IMG submission 111477) | Fungus gardens microbial communities from leaf cutter ant in Ribeirão Preto, State of São Paulo, Brazil - Atta sexdens ASBM1 | ecosystem: Host-associated > Fungi > Mycelium > Unclassified ... | reverse complement strand
TATATATATATATATATATATATATATATATATATATATATATATATATATATATATATAGTTTTTATATCACAATAATCATTGCATGTATATCCCCATAACTGTATCACTCACCTTATCTCTGAAATCTGTTCGTAGGAAGTAAATTCTCCTTTGATCCAAGTCTTGATGAGGGTGCATCTCCCAACGGCTCTCGTCGGTCATTAGCCGAGACGTCGGTGACATCGACGGCCGATTTATCGGTATTCAGCTCGGTAACACGTTCCCAGGTCCTGGACAACAGTTTGGACACCCAGAGCAATATCTCGAATGGGAGCTCGGGCAGTGGCGGTCTGCCCACACCGCGGGCGACGCCGCATCAGCCCAGTCCAGACGTAGTGCGAATTTACGTGCCATACACGTCGCCTACGTATACATCGTCGGCGGTGGCTTCTTACAAGGATGATCTACCGCGCACACTGCCCCGTTCTCTGGACACCAACAAGATTCGCATCCGCATCGATCCGGACCAGACGCCTATCGTTGAGAATCTAAAGCCGTTCACACTCGAGAGTCCAGAAGTTGAGCTAGATTTGAAGTGAGTCGTTTGAGCTACACGCAAACGTGAAATCATAAATGATATGCATACGATAGTTTGGTCCTGAAAGTCGCGCATTTTTTGTCAAGAGTGAGAGCAATATCATAAAGTTAATAATATTTGAGATATCTTTTTTTTTAAGTGGTCGATCGGATATTGGATATTAATGTCGCCAAATATGATTAATATCATTCTAATAACTAATTCTTAACATATATTCAATGTATTTTCTTTTGCCTCTCTTAGGAAATAAAATAACTAACTCAAGTTTCGCATGTCAAATATATGTCGAAGACTTAATATTGAATAAAAAACTGCATAAATCTCGAAATATGATTCTAAACATTCTCAAAAATAATGCGCGACTTCTGGCATACCTGTGTACGTATGTTCTGCGATAAATCGCGCGTACATAACAAAAGAAACAATAACAAATACGAAAGCTTTTGCGTTAAATCTTAAGGAATTTCTTTATAGAAAACGTCAATTGATGAATTAAGATTTAGAAGTGAGAGAAAAATATACAGTACCGTTTCTAGAATATAATCTTAAATACTTATTAATGATATAATCTTTGATATCCGTTGTTCTTATAAATTAAATTTCAATTTAAAAAAAAAGTTGTAAAGTTGTAAGAATTAATTGTATCTCAATTTTAGAGATCTATAAAAATCGATAATTACAACTTACAAAGGTTCAAAGAAATTGAAAATCTTAAATGTTTCAATTTAAAAGATGTTAAAAGCGAAATAGACTTTATATAATATTTCAATTTAAGAAAATTGAAATGAACGAAGTATTGTCGCTGCATTTGGCCTAATTTAGTTTTATGACATACGCATTGTACGCCACATAGTATTTTTCCAGACACAGCAGGAATAAACGAAGCAATGCATCCCTGATATTGACGCTTAGATAGGATTACGACAAAACAGAAAAAAAAGGATGCAATTCTCTTCACATAACATTACAAATTTAAGTGAAATAGGCGAATGATAAAATATTTATGTATATATCAATCTTTTCGCATTATAAATTTCAGATTATAAATTCGTAATAAAATAAATAATTTTTAGAATTGTGAAACAGTATTTCATTCCAATGTTAATGTATTTCGAATACAATTATATTTAAATTAATTTGAGAACAACGAATACTTGTGCAAAAATATACTATCATTAGTCTGCACACAATCAAATGCATCTTCGTGGAATTTCTCTTAATATTATTATATTGATGATGCTTAGCTTGCTGTATTTTATTAAACAATTTGCATGAAAAAAGGGTTCTTATTTTCTATTCTATCGTAATCCTATTATTTGGTATATTATTATTCTAAGGGAAGATAGATAATGTTACGTCTATTCATATTATGTCCGTAGGTCTCCTATATTTGTCACGCAGTCTTATTTATAGTTATTTCGTTTTGATTTCTGAAAGAAAAAAGAACGTTATTACAATATATTAAGTTGCTATTAAGAATTAAAACAGATTCTGCTGTATATAAAATAAAGATGTATCTAGAGGCAAATTCATTTTTTTACAACTACTATAAAGAATTGAGTTCCGTTAGATAGGCATCTATATACAATATATAATCGATAATATAAATTTCGATAAGCTTTAATATAACCGAATTTTGTAACGTAGCTATATAAGAAAATAGATTTGTCTCTGGATGTGAGTCCACTAAATATTTCTGATCAGCATCATTTGTCACGTTTTGTTTACATTAAATCTACAATAAAACTTCGTTGACGATTGATCTTACGGTAACTGTATGCTGGTAAACGAATTAGTAGAACAATGATAGAGAAATGTATACTATTTATTTATACGTTCACGAGCTAATTATATCTATCTGTCCTCAAGAGGGAAAACTCATACTATTAAGTATTATGCTGCCTTGGTAATATTGACATGTTTCTTTGTTAGTTTCTTTCTTATTTTTTCATTTTTTTTGTAATTCGTATGTTGTAAGAAAAATACTTCTGTATATATAAATAATATTTAACGAGTGAGATGGAAAAAAGAAATAAGACTTTATGTCAAAAAGTGAATGAAACTCCTCGGATGTAGTCATATTCAAACTCTTCGTCATAGAATGTGAATACTGAACAGCTTCCGATTATTGTGCCGCACTGAAAGTATTTGTATTATTTGATTATGAGCCATCACCTTTGGATGTGTGCACCTTGATTTCAATTTCGCCAACATTCCTGAAAGCGCGCGCAATATCCTCGATGTACATAACCTTGTGGATAAAGAGTCTGAATAAAAAAAAAGTTATTCCCATGCATAAACATGAACTCATCAAACAATTATTATATCTAATAATAGCGTAAGAAGCGATGTAGATTAAAAATAATATTAAATGTTGATCGTCCGAATCTTTATCACGTTAATACAAGAACAAGTTCATAGGATAAAAATCTTCTATCATAAGTTCCTCTTATTATTTTCGACATGATTTATGACAATTATAACAACATGGTGACCTTATACTTTTGATTCAGCGAAAGAAAAGATTTCTCGACTGCATGAGAACGAAACATTACATCTCAGATTTATTCAGATACGATCTTCGTACATTATATTTTTTTGAGCTAGACCGTCTAATAGAGACTAACTTTTATTGACATTATAAAATAATAATGGAATATATCTTGCCAGGCTATGACATAAATAATGTAACTAAAAGAAAACAGAGAGATTTGTATGATCAAATTGAAGATAAAATTTGCAAAATTATTTCAAGAATAAGTGCATAATTTATTAAAAGGGAATAAATAACATTTATTCTCCGTTTATTACTATGTAAGTACTGTTTACTACTATATTTGATAAATATTATTAGGCAGTAAGACTTTAATTATGTCTTCATTTATTTATATTGTATTTGAGACGTAGAAAATATTAATTTATAGAATAAAACTGATTAAAAATATAAAAATTTTCTGTGTGTAGCATATTGATAAACTCGAAAATTTCAAGCTTCGCGTCTTACCACGATCCTCTGATCTCCAAGGGAATAATATTTAATCTAATTTTCCTCAGGACACTGCTCTACAAATTAAATCTAAAATAAATAATTAGAAAATCATTATAAAATGGTAATAATGTAAATACATAAAAACTCTAATTTTCACAATAAAAATTGACGTTATTTACATTGTTATCATTTTGTAATAACATTTTCCTAATATCTTTTAAATTCAATCAGAGTAGTGTTCTGAAGAAAAGAAAAACTGCTAAAAAATAATACACAGTGCTTCTTTAGAAATCATAGAAGTCACGGTAAAACTTGAAATTTCCAAGCTCGTCTTCAATGGCGCACACAGAAAAACTTAATAAGTTTTCTATTCAATAATTCTTATTAAAATAAATTTTTTCTCTAAAAAAATTTGTTCTATCTCTCCCGTTGTTGGTGAATACGAAATAAAAACGAAAAGTGGGTTTTGAAAAAGTCAATTTTCAAAAGTTGATTTTATCCCAGAGTGAATTAGGGCAACAAAAAAATTATTACATGTCCGGATACTTTCTGTATATTGCTAAAGTTTCATAATTTTCTGAATATCTGAGTTGGACCTTTCCTTTTAAGTCCAATTCTAAGAACTTCACGTTGTTTCTTTGTACAAACTATTAGTCTGTGGACTGCCATTTCGTAAGTACAGCTTTTATATGAATCAAATGTCACAACGTGACAGCTCTAGTCTAGACAGTTCAGATAATCTGTGTATTGAACTATAAAAAATAGTAAAAAGATCTCAATTTTAAAATTTTTTATCATTTTCAGTATAAACTCCACAGACACGTGTATATTTTAATCTTAGAAAAAATTTTTGAATTTCTGTAAAAGAAGAAAAAAAATAGTTGTTATATAAATATTAAACCGATTAATCGATAATACAGATGGCTTTAGGATCCCCTTAACTGTCGAGAATGTTTAAAAAAACGTATGGATCGTTATGCTGAACACCTTGTGCGTTTGTGCATGTGTGCGTGTATATACATATGTAATGATTATAATATGACGAATGCAATACTCATCGAAATCTTACCAATTATCGAAGAGGGGTAGAGAGGAGGCCACATAAATCAATAATTAATTGTCGAAACAAAGTCTAATTGTCAATATAGCAAAAATATATATCTCACTTCTTCCAGCATCACTTTTTTTTATTACACTATTCGATGTGTTGTAATTTATTTATTTTTATTTACAAGTACTGTATTGCATATGTGATCTGGATGTAGGATCGATCAAGGTGATTATGTAGACGCAAATGTGTTATTTTTCTTAAAAATTAGATTGAAAATTATAACGTGTGCGCGTGTGTGTGTGTGTGTGTGTGTGTGTGCGCGCGCGCGCGCGCGTGCGTGCGTGTGTGCGTATGTGTGTGTAGTAAGAAACATCTATTAATCTCGTAGTCATTATAAATGCACATTGAAGATTTAATGAATGTTGACTTTCTCATTACAAAATGTTGCAATGATATTTAACTACGATTACCTTTCAACTACAGTCATCTCGATTGGATCTCCTAACTGGATTTATCTTCTTTTTTCTATTATTTTGTATTGATAATGACTTTTGATCTTACAAGAATGTTTAGTGCACGCAAATTCTTGTACGATCTTGCTATATAAATTCGTTGAAACCAAATTTTCTCTTTTTTCTTTTCCCTTTTATATGGCTGTATCTATACACTGTATAAATAAATCGTCAAATGAACGATTGGTCGACACTTATTTGGTTTATAACAAACTCATTTGGCTTTCAAACAGACTGATCTAGCTTACTTTAAGATACTCATTACGAACTAGGCTGATAAAAATTATTGCCCATAATTGGTATCAGCTTGCCATTCAACAGCATTTGCGGTCCAGTATAGTAACGCCATAACAGACTGCTGCCTCTCTTCAGCTGATTATGAGTCGACAGATGAGTCCAACAATGCAGCCAATTCTTATAAATCGGCATGTATGGTGGAAGACCAGCTACCAATCTTGAACAATTTTCATGAACGTATTAATTTTACCATGAAATATCAGATTTTCTTAATTCAATCGGTCTTACTTTATTTTGTAAAGAACAAAGTAATATCATGACATTTATCTTTTGTAACTTCTAGATTACATATAATGTTTAACTTTTAGGCTACATTCTAAAACGTTCTCTCTAAGGAAAATTGTATTCGAAACACATATATATATATATATATATAATATAGTATAATATAGTATGTAATATGTAATATGTAGTATAATATAGTATGTAATATAGTATATTATATCAAGTAAAATTTTCTTCGAAGAGGACATTTTGAATGTAGCCTTAAAATATAAAACTTTTTATTCAAACTTTTTAATAAAAATTATTTTTAAAATTATTTTTAAAGTATGAAGTGTGCATACATATGTATAATTTTTAATATTTAAAATCTAAAATCTCATAATTGTCAATTACTTTTAAGAAAATACATTTACAATAAGAAAAAATAAAATGAAAAGAAAAAATTATGTTAATCTTCAATGAACGTATTGGACATGAGATTTTACTTACTCGCAGTCATTTACTGCCATGCAGTGAGATACCACTAAGAACGGGTACATAACAGTTGTAGCTACAAACTATACAAATATTTTATTTTAACATGTTTAAATTTTACATATGAAATATTTAATGCATTAGTTCTGAAACGTTGTGTCAATAATACATATCGGAGCATTCTCTTTGAAAAATATTGAAACTTTGCGCTTACTTTCATAGTTGATGCAGTATATGGCTTCATCGCTGGCTCCTGTATAACGTAATTGTTTATAGCGTATGTAGAGATGCCAGTTAAAACTATAACTGCAGCGCTTCCTATTATACGCGGTATCAATCCTGCGTAATAACCTAGGATCCCATTCTCCTTGTAAATCTCCAGGAACGAACCAAATAGACTACTAAGGTAAGAATATGATAAATAAATTTTACGGTGACAAACGAATCGCCCAGAGAAGAATACAAATTTAACAAATATTTTTTCAGAAATTTACATTCAAAAATTAAAATTAAAATAATTTTCTCTTCAAAATTAACAAATATAAATGCGATTATATACATATTTTGTTTTTATTTCTTTATTTCATTTTATAAGTGCATATTATATATATAAAAACAGATTTTAGCATTAATTACTGAAATTTTCGTAAAAAATTTTCAATATTATCTCTTATTAATTATTTTCTCTTTCTATATCACGTATATTTTGTAATTGAAGATCAAAAGATTTATATATACAATACACACATTCTTTCTCCTCTGGAAATCTAAAAGGATATGCCATTTGTTATATATATATATATATATATATATATATATATATATATATATATATATTTATATATATTTATACCTATATTTTGTTTCTCTACCCACAAATTGTGCCATCATCCTTAATGAAATGACTTCCAAAGGATGACTAACTATGATCGCGACTGTTCTACTGATCACATCCCTGATGATTTCATTCATGCATCTTTTACGTCTATAAACAGAAGAAATTATTAATTCATTATTCATATTTTTCCCCCTTAATACATACCTCACTGTCTCATCTCCATCATCTTCATCCTCGTTCTGTTCCACTGAGTTCGACTGTAGATATTCTAAAGTCTTGTCGCACGCTATTGTACTTATTGTGTAGGAACATACCTTGGGTACTAAGCCTCTATAGCAACCTGTAAAGCCATCCAAGCTCTTTATGTGTTTAACTGCAAGAAATAACATTTTATGTTAAACAGAGAAGTATATAATAAAATAATATTAAGTAGAAAATTTAAAGTAGAAAAAGGGATGCACTAGACATCCATGCAAAATTGTTGGAAGAAGGGGGAAGGGAGGGGAATATCTAATTTCTGGCAATATATTCAGCCTAAATTTTATGTTGAAATGACACGTATGATAAGATTATCTTAATAAAAATTTTTATTATCACTGATATGATATTTTAGAAATATTACACTATATTTCTAAAAAATACATCAGTGATAATAAAAGTTTTTAAATATTTTATAGCACCATATGTCATTTCAATATAAAATTTTGGCCTGATATATTGTCAGAAATAAGATATCTGATAATCCTTCCTGGATGTTTAATGCTTCCATAGTAGAAAAGATAAAACAATTTCCTAAAAAATATTTCTTAAGTTTTAAATTAGGATTATACTTACTATATGTAAAAGCATTTGGTAGTTTCAATGCAGGCTTTCCAAACAATGTTACAGTTGGTTTGGGTGGAATAGGCTCATATCCGATCTAAGTAATAAAACAAATATATAACTGTTTTTCTTTAGATAACAGTATTATATCTGTGTGTATTGTTTGTATCAAAATTTTTAACTAGCAGAAATACATCTTTACCTGGATCAAAACCTTAGCATATTCAATAGGATAGGAGATTGCATTTACTAAAATGCGACCGGCTATATCAGACCACAGGATCTCTGTGTCTTTTGAAGTATGCTTTAGAGGCATTCTTGGCAAATTCCTAGATTTTCTTTTTTCTAGGGGGAACATATGTATTACATAAAATCAATAGAAGTTTAGTCAGGAATTTTCATCTTATAAAAACGCACCAATTCTCATTGTTTAGGGTCACAAATTGATATCACAATTTTTCTTCTCCTGGTTCCCACCTACTTCCTCACGAAACTCTGTGCGCTAACAGAAGAGATAACTATTGACGGGATTTTCAAAGACAATCGGAATTAGCGTTGTTGCGATACTCTCGTCTATTTTTTATTACAAATCATCAAGTGTCCCTTTCACACAGTCATTACGGCGCTTGTTTCCCCGCGAACACTTCTGTTCCTTATACTCCGTATGTAAGGTCGAGTTCAGCCGAACAAGCGTTCGGGAATAAATGTTAAGAATACACTGTTCACTTCAAATCTTGATAAAAATATACTCAAGCGATATGTTTTAGTGTAAAAATTAAGATTGGACAAGAAAAAATGCTGCTCTATTTCGTGAACTGAGATATTAATAAACGACTATTAAGGTTAAGAAATTTGTCACAGCTACAAAATATTACAATATGAACGTATAAACCATAGATGGCATAGACACGGAGATGTCAGATTCAATTGCACATACCTACTTCACAACAGTCTATTCCTAGTAATTTTTCACTTTTTCACCAATGATATTATATTACATCTGTTGCGTTGCATGTACTTTTTGCATCAGCATCTTCGCTTTCTCTCTTTTCAATGTCCAAATATATATCTATCTCATTTTAAAATAAAAATTTTGAGGGATTTTTTAGATAACGTGAATGTAACGTATACCATAGTATTTCTCTAATTTTTCATTTCTTTATTTTCTTTTCAAGAATAGAGACTCTGGATCCCTATTCTTATGTATATATGTATATAATATATGTAATATATTTTATTTGGAATTAAAAATCTGTTTTATCGACATCGATCGTTCGGCCGTCGTTTCAAGCATTCCCTTAACTCTTAACCTCCAACTACTAAGAACTAGTCAAGTATCTGGAGTGAGGTTTGGCCAACCGATGCGGCCTGTAATTTGTAAGAGAATCTCGTTAAACTATTTTTCTTACCTTGTTGCACTTTGTCACATTATTTTTACTTCTCACAGTTTTATCGAACTGAGTTTGCGCAAGTTTATTGTGACGAAAAAACAAGATAACTTGGATAGTTTCTCGCCCTTGAGTAGAATTTTTTTTTATATCAATGTAGATTAATTCAAGAATTACAAAAAAAGCCTATAAATAGCCAATACAATTATTCATGCGTAAATTTAATGTTTATTTAGCAATAATTATTAGGCATTTTCTAGCAAGAACACAGTGTAACACTGAATTATTTCCTCCTTATTTAACATTGGCAAACAACAAGAATTTCATAACACTTGCAATGACTGTGTTGCATTCAAGGAAGTAGCTTTGCAACTATTATGAAATTCTTTATGATTTATTTATACACTTAGATGATTTATTTATACAATTAGATCAAATGAGGAAGTGAGTCATATTAAAGAATTTTATTTAAAAAATTGTGAAACTGCGTTATCTGCTGAACATAGCTTCTATGTCTGTTTCATAGCTGAACTAGTTCTATTTTTGGGATTTAAAATGAGATGTATGTTAAAAGAGAGATAGATATTTAGTAAAAATGAAAAGGATAATTCTAGTATAAGACTTGATAATTAACTGTCTTATAATGTCCTTGCTGAAAACACCTAATATACATTATTTTAATATACATAGGAATAATCATTGTAAATGTTCAATCCAGATTTGAGTCCTTGGATGATTTTAATCTTGGCTAATATATTTTTTAGTTTAATATATTTTTAGTAGTAAGAATTAAAGAAAGATAAAGTGTAAGCTGAAATAAGATTACAGTTAATTTACATTAGTATTTGTTATTAGAATCCTGTAAATCTTATTCCCTGTCTATTTGATTTTCATCTTTTGAATTTTCCAGTTTGATGGACTCTGCTATTTTCAAAACTGTCTGGATTTCGGTTAAGCGAAACTTCGTCAGCGTGTTATTTCCTACATTTACGGCGCTTGCGATTTACGTGGATCTGAGGCATACAGCTCGCTGGAAGCACCAACTTGCTGAACAGCAGGACAAGTGAGACTGCGCTGAGACATGAGTCTACTTCAGAGTTTGTCATCGCACAAGCACGTCTGGAAGATGTACTGGACTCTCATCTTTCCGTTCGCAGGTTTTATGATCGGTCATAAGCTAGATAAGATGGAATCAGAGAGGATGACAACATTTAGGGACAAATCAGCATTATATGGCAGAGAATTAAAGCCTGGGGAGCCACCTTCCTGGCCATATTAGCTATCCTTATTATACATCGTTCAAATCTTAAAAAATAGCAGAATCAATTAGTGCTTGTTAAGTTAATTAAAAAATAAATATGTTCAAATGAAAAGATACAGATGTTATATAGATGTTTCATTAATATATACGTGTAATCTAGATTAAATGACGAAAGAAAGAAAAAAAAATATATATATATGTGTAATCAGTTTCATTTATTGGTAACAATGCGATATAAGTGATAAATATATACAGGATTGCCATGTTACGTATTTCTATTAGAATTATATTTACATTACGTATTTATTCGATAATCGCTAAGAATACTATTTCAGGATAAATAGAGAGTACATATAAAATTATTTTGTCAACATAGCAAATCCAATATATACACGAACTTATATAAAAATTACATTATATTTACACATATATTTATATATATTGAATAGAAATCATCATGAATATTCAGAGATCTTCATAAGCACGAAATAAAACTTGCATTACATTAGATTAATACATATTAAAAACTGCTATATTTGAAGTTAATGAAATTAAATGTTAAAAGCATTTAAATATTTTAAACAATGAAATGCCCAATAATGATATTGTCATGTTATTTAACAAAATAAATGTTTTCTCTTATTGTCAAAGTTTAAATTATGCCATTGCATTTAGATATTTTATAATTATATGAATTACAATTAAGGCTCAGAATTTCAAATTTGAGAAAGAAAAAAAATCGTGATGAGCCATATTGCGCAAAAATTTGTTTACAATTTATTTTAATATACGTAACTTAATAGATGTCAATTACTTTTTTGGTCTTCTTCAATATAATATAATAATAAATCGAATAGAAGTAGTAAGTGAATTGCGCAAATAAGAAATAATGTTAGAAGTAAAATTCTTGTGCTATATTATGAGATTAAAGTCGTCGTCTTAAAACAGTTTTTAATATATATTAGTTCAGTGCAATGCGAGTAATTAAAGTAATGCAAATGATCAATAATAACTATTATTATTCTCATTTTAGTATGTTATTAAATACCATTGGTATGGAGGTGCTAACGAAATAGAGGGAATTTTTTCGACTTTTTCTTCGTTTTTTTCTTGGCTTTATAGATATTGCACACGACGTTCTCCTTATTCTCAATCGATTTAGTCTCTGAATTATACATCTGGTGCTTTTGCATCCATTTGTCCGTTTCGCTTGTCCAGGACATCGGCCTATCCTTGAAAGTGCTAGCTTGATCTCGATGGCTATATCTCTCGCCAGTTTCCAAATTAAGATAAGAAGACAGCTTGTCTTTATTATTACGTTCTGCCTTGCCTAGAATATCATCAGGAATACTATCTATGGGTCCGTAATTCTGAAACCTTGTCTCCTTCTCCTGCAAAGCGCATATGTTATCGCTAAACTTCCGAAAAATTTTCTTCTCTTCGATCGTGTGCTCGGGTTTCTCCTCAGCTACTCTTTGCAGTTTTCCTGGGATATCTTTGTGTCTGGTCCATCGCTCGCTTACTGATCTTGTGAACGCATGTGGCTTCTTATAAAGCATTGGATTGAACAACTCCGATGTTTGTATGTTAAATGTATCTACGCTGGCGGCTGACAATGATGAGTTTAAGTCGTCGTAATTCATCGTAGGACGCTCTTTGTACTTTATAGTAGCGTATGAATGAGTCTTCGAAGAAAAAGATTTTCTCGAAGAAGAATCTGGACGCAGCAAATGCTTTTTCTTTTCCTCCTTTTTTTCGTATGGATTGATAATAGATTGAAGATTTTTTGGGATCTCTGCTTTTTTTAAAATCTCTATTTTTTGAGGAATTTCTATTTTTTTCGGAATTTCTTCTTGTTTTGAAATCTCTTCTTTTTTCGGAATTTCTTCTTTTCTCAAAATAACTTCTTTTTTCGGAATCTCTTCTTTTTTTGGAATTTGTTCCTTTTTCAGAATATCTTCTTTCTTTGAAACATCATCTTTTCTCAGAATTTTCTCTTCTACAAGATTATTAGGTTTCTCGATATCGTATAAAATTTGTGCCGCTTGTTCCAGCGTCTTTTCCACTACCATGTCTTTTTGGTATTTTAGCTGCTGCTCTACCTGTTTCATTTTATCATTGAGAAGTCTCTCTGTGATCCTTTCTATTTTTTTCTTTTTTTCTATTTTTCTCGGAATTTCTTCTTGTCTTGAAATCTCTTCTTTTTTCGGAATTTCTTCTTTTCTCAAAACAACTTCTTTTTTCGGAATCTCTTCTTTTTTTGGAATTTGTTCCTTTTTCAGAATATTTTCTTTCTTTGAAACATCATTTTTTCTCAGAATTTTCTCTTCTACAAGATTATTAGGTTTCTCGATATCGTATAAAATTTGTGCCGCTTGTTCTAGCGTCTTTTCCATTACCATGTCTTTTTGGTATTTTAGCTGCTGCTCTACCTGTTTCATTTTATCATTGAGAAGTCTCTCTGTGATCCTTAGTTCTTTCTCTTTTCTAAACAGCTTCCTCTCTCTTTTTTGCAGATTTATTTCCTTTTCCCGTAAGATGGTTTCACGATTCCTTAAGATCTCAATTTTGTGCAACCAATTTTCTCTGAAGATCTCCTCGCTGACTTCTTCAGGTGATGGAATCGATGCGGTACAGCCATTCTTGTAACCGTGACGGCAGAAATTGTTCAGCTTGGAATCCAAGGAGTTCTCACTTCTCTCGTCAATCGACATCAAACTGTTCGTCCTGCTAAATTGTTTCGCAGGATATAATGATTCCTGTGGTCCAATTGATGCTTGAAACTCCATTTTTTGTACACGTTTGTTAAACCGACAAGAATTCGCGTCGTTATAATATTTAATGATATCGTTATCCAAATGTTCGTCGCGTAGAATATCATTCTCGTTCGTTATGCGTTTCACGAGTTTTATACTAATCAATGTGCTATCTTCAGTGGAAAACCTCGTGGTTTCTTCTTCAAATTTATTATTTGAAGCGAGCGACGTATCTTTCTCGTTTTGCAAACTGTTCTCAAATATACTTTCGCTCTTGATATCAAATTGATTTGTAATCTTGAGATCATCTATCTCATTAATTATTGATAAGTTCTCCATTCTAGGCACAATATATGTCTCAACTTTGTACAAAATTGGTTTCTTCATGATTGATATTGCAATACGTTAATATCTTTCAAACTCTCAGAAGATTATGTCATAAATTGTCAAACTCTTCTAGAAGATTACGTATATGATGATTGATCATTTCTGCAAATAATAGATATTTATTTATTAAAAATAATAAAATATATGTGCATACATACACATATACACACACAAACAAGGTAATTCCCTGTAATTTGAAGTCCGCATGCTTATACTATCATATGAACTATAAAACTTTTATATCAAACAAACTTTAACTTCAAGCGATAGCTATACACAGTAAAAATATTTTGTATTTATATAAAGATTATGCGTTTCGCGGGTTTTCTCCGTGTCCAAATGCCAACGTTTCGTGAAGGAGCAGCCTGATACTGTCAGGCTATACGGTATCAAGTTGCTTCTCGCCCTGATGAGGTGGACTGCAAGATTCATGAAACGTTGGCATTTCAAGAATGGATCTGGACATGGAGAAAACCCGCGAAACGCATAATCTTTATATAGAAAGCACCCGTGAAAGTCTCAAGAATATTATTTTGTATTTATGTTATATTAAAATGAATTTTTGTTAAAATTTTTGTATTGAATTTTTAATCCGAGTTTTAAACATAATATGATTGCCTTATTTAAATATTTTGTGTTACATTTAAATTTAACATTTCTCAGTGTTAAAATGACACAATTTATAGATAAGTAAAGAAATAACAAACATAATGTAGTTTTAAAACATAAGTTCTAAGAATAAATGAATAAAATGTGTATGTTGATTTAATATATTATTATTATAAATATGAATTTTACTGAAGAAATATGTTTTATACAACTAGTTATATATTTTATAAAAAGATATTTGTGTTTTCTCTTTATAACAGTAAATATCTGTTAAATTTATATATTGCATATGTTAAATATCACAGAGGCATTGCCTAAACTAAAAATGTGATAATAGCATCTAATTTTAGTTAACTTTAATATTATAAACGTATCAATTTAATATAAAATTTGTTTTTAAATTGTGTCAAAGTATTACGCTTCTTGTATTAAGTTTTTACATAACATTTATGTTGCTTTCTATTCATCTCACATTAAATTAAATAAAATTTTTTACTGTGTATAAGCCAAAAATAATTGAATTTTTTAATTTTTCTTTCATTTTGTTATGAAATCGATATCCGGACTTTCTATTTATGTGTCTTTTAATTTTGTAACAAATGCAAAATAATTTTTCAATCCGTAAAATCAATTTGAAAATTTCGGTTGCACTGTAATTCATGAAAATTGACGCGTCGCTCTAACATCCCCCTAACTTTTAGAATCTTAGAAAACGCCTTGGCAACATTACAGAAAAGGACAAAATTAAAAACGAACGATAAAAGAAAAGATTATACATTTGTTTTTAAAAAATTTATGTTTTCGTGTGTGTGTGTGTGGACTTAATATATAAATATACACGATTTATTAAAATGTAATTATTGTAACGTACCAGAACTATCGTAATCCAAATGACTTCCAGAAAGTGCGTGTAGCGTGGTGTCTGCATTTAAACTGAGCTTTCACTTATAACGTTACGTTCGGTCGAAGCGAAGTGGTGAGTCCACAGGTATACAAATTCTATGTCTCCGTCGTATAGCTGCAACGTGATTTGCTGAAGCCGTTTTTAAATCCCAGCTATAACGCTGAATGGTATACTGGTATTCTACTACAGTCTGAGTCTTCTACTACACATATGAAACGTAAGAATGCATGTATTCCTTTATGGAGGGATACAAAAGACGGGATCATGACAAAAATAATGTCAGTTAAACAGAATAATAGAATGAAATTTATATGAATTATGTATAGTTACATTGAAAAAGAAAAAATACTGAAAAAGATTGATGGGACATTCGAAAATTTCGAAAAATTGAAAGAAAAATTGGAATTTGTAACAATTCTTGTTTACATAGAAAAGAATTAACAATATAAGATCAAATAATAAATGCTATAGATTAAAAAATGATTTGTTACTTTAAAATAAAAAATAGAGAGCGATATAATATGTTACTTATCTTTTATTTACATATTGGTACAAATTGATGACTTTTAAAAAAATTGTTATTGAAAAACTAATTTTTTCCAAGATTTACCTATATATTTATATTTTTATTCACATTTCTCTCTCAATCATTTAACAATCTTTTTAAAAGTATACTAAATATACTAAATATACTAAATATACTAAATATTCTAAATATACTTTCAATATACTAAAATGTTGAAATTCAACTTCTTTGTATTCTTTCTATTCTTGTATTCTTCCACGCAGCGAATATTTGAAAAAAATTTCAGTGATATATTATTTATTTTTCATCGAATTGGTTGAAATGTAAATACATCAATCTACTTTTTTTTATAAAATATTTTTGAATATTTTTGAATATTTTTAAGTATAATATATATAAGAAAAATGTTTCATATAAAAATTGAATAATTTAAAGGGGGATCTATGAGATGGTGCCTTTGATTTAATTTTGAGGAATTGTTTGAAAATCACGCAAAGATCCTCATCAATTTCTTAAGGATGTATTGGAATTATTTTTACAAATATGCTAACATTTATAAATTTTTATATTAAATTTTATATATATATATAATAATAACTGTAGAGAAAAAAATTGCAATTTTGCGGCAATATATATATATATATATATATATATATATATATATATGTGTTATAATTAGAATTATAATTAGAATTATAGCATTACAAATATGCATACTTATTTATGAAGCATTTATATAATAAAAAATCATGAATTTAATAGCTTGTATCATAATCGAATATTTATGTTAAAAATTGCAAATTTACATTATTAATTGTCGATAAGATCAACGTTCTTCAATTACCTTCGGGCCATTGGGGCCTTTTTTGTGAGGATGAAAATTTGTCTAGGGTTGATGGTCTTTAATAATATTTCGTCGGTGATATTAAATGATCAGTGTAAACTAGAGCAATATTAACTTATATTGTTTTGTATTTTTTTCTTATTCCGATTTAGTTTTTTGAAGCCTTATTATTAGAGATATACAATGTTATAATTAAAAAATCAAGGTTTATTTATGTTATCAATAATTTAGATCATTAAACAAGATATTATGATAAAATAATTTAAAGTTTAAAATTTGCCATGTAGTGACATTTCGAATTATTCTTCGACTAACTGATGGTTATTAATTTTCCAGATTTTTTTCAGAAATTATTTAATAGAAAGTTATTATTTTCGAGTATTAAACCAACTGTAAAATAGGACACCGAATGGTAGTATGTAAACTTGTGTATACGACAAGGATCTAGTATAAAAAAAGCATATTACCTAGAGAAATGTATTGTTTTGAAAACTTCAAGCAATTGAACTCCAACTGAAATTCCTCAAGTGATTTTCAAGAGACTGTTTTTCAAGAATGATTTTGGAAACACAATTAATAATAATTTAAGAAAATTAACAATAATTTAAAAAATACTAGTGGCTACGTTTAGCAGAGAAAGCTGTTTTGCAGCTGTTGTAAAATTCTTCAATATGATTGGTTTCTGCATTTAAATCTGTAAAGAACCAAAGATAAGAGCCAATCGTATTGAAGAATTTTACACAGTTGCAAAACTGTTTTCTCTGTTAAACGCAAACATTACTAATTTTAATATAAACTAGAAAGTGTTCTCATATTTTATTATGATGATTACTCATGTTGATTTTACGCGTGCTTGACTTTTGCGCATATCGATAAAATTAGCGTATTACATATTCGTGTGTATAATAATGTAGATAAAAGCGAGATCAAAATAAATAGATACCGAGTTAACATTAATTTCCTATTGTAGCGTACATTTGATATGTGTGTGTGTGTGTGTGTGTGTGTGTGTGTGTGTGTGTGTGTGTGTGTGTGTGTGTGTGTGTCTAAATTTATACATAATGTTTATATATATAATTTATCTTAAATACGTCTTCAATGGAATATTAAAGATCCTTTTATTATCATGACTATTAATAGAGTTCCGGAGACCTAAAGATAATTTAAAGATACTAGTGATTATAAATTTTTTAATTCGCTTAATTTTATTTAATTTATATTTATTTAATTTATCGCTCGTACATTCAATTAAATCGGTTACGATTTAATTGAATAATAAAATTATAGTATTTAAAATTAAAATTGAATATTATTAAATCTTAAACATATATGTATATGTGTCTATAAAAAAATCAGGATAAAATTATAAAATTATCATATTAGTATCATATTATAAACCATTTAGGTTTTCACGCGAATTTTCATAAAATTATCGATCTTTAATAGTCACATCTAGTCGATTATGCGAAAAAGATTGATCGATGGGATAAATTCCAAATATAATAAATCGTGTCGCGATTCGAGAATATTCGTCTGTTCGTGACAAGGTCTGTTCTCAGCCATCGTCAATAAGTACGGCTCTGGAAGCTCTATATTACCAAAGTAATGCATTTTTTTTTATCTGACTGAAATACCGACAATCTTCCTATTGGCTATTTCGACCGCCATTTCGATTTAGTAGTTCAATAAGTGTTTAGTATTAATGATATAGAATATGATTAGTACATTAAAATGTACTACTTTGATATATAGAGCTTTATACGGCCCTGCATTGCACTGCCATCTTAACAGCCAAGTCGATCGAAAGAGAACTCGACGGGTCGGTTTACGTGCAGTAACATCAGCATCCGCCATTACGCTAGGGAGTTAGACAAGTTAGAACGGAATACTAGGCGAGAAAGTCTAGAGATCGTCGTCGTATTCATCGTAGTTCCCTACTTACACCAGATAACCACAGTAACGGAGCGAGAAGAAAAAACTATTTAGTGATTTCACGCTGCTATTTTGGATACAAATACTCGACTGTGCGCGACTGGCACGCATAACTGGAGAATTCGGCACGAATGGACACTATCAGTATCTCGCCAAAAACAGCAAAAACTGTCACGCTCGTTTCTGAGCGGGGCGTAATATGTAGAAATGTGCTGACTTCCACGTCAACTTCGCCTTCTCAACCTCTACGTCTCACGCCGACGGGAAAGATCAGCCATGCGAAGACGCGGGTTTATACGCAGCGTTATAGGAGGGAGTGGGAACAGATGTCGGACTTCAAAGGTGCGTTTTCTCTCTCTTTCTCTCTATTTCTTTTTCTTGCGTTGCTCACAGGAAATCCTACGCATAGGATTATCTGATGTTGCATTTAGATTGATTGTTCTTGATTTAACTTTCTATACCCTAGCTATATACCGTGGATTAATTCCTAGTTTAATTTATCATCCTGCTGCAACGTAAAGGGAAAAGAAAGTTTTTAAGGTTACCGCACACATTTTACAAAACAGTAACCATAAAGATGCCTTTTCATGCTGACATTCATTTTTAGAAAAAGAACACACCGTGAATTGACTTGAGTTGAGTCAATAAATCGAATATGCTATTAGTATGGGCATCGACGAGATATTATTAAAGACCGTCGATCCTGGACAAATTTTCGTGACTATCAGTAGGGCCGGAAGATATATAATTGAAGAACGTTACCAACAATTAATAAAAATTTATGATTAACATAAATATATCGATAATTATTAAATTCATGATTTTTTTATTATAAATGCTGTATAAATAAGTATGCATATTTTTAATGCTGTAATATCTCATATATTGCCAAAAAATTATAATTTTTTCTTCGCAGTTATCATCTCTGTTGATACAATCAAATTTAGATGATAATATTAAAATCACATTTAAGTAAAAATTAGTACTGTTAAGTTTAAACATATATATATATATATATATATATATATATATATATATACACATGTCTACGAAAATAATAAATCATGAAATTACTTCCATATTATTAGTTTCTTACTCTCACTTAAATTTTAACAAGCACGTGACTTCCATAAGCGCCGACCGTTTTTAATAGTATCTCATCAGTGGTATGGGCGGTGTTGCTTTGATTAATCGAAGATTTTTATAGAGATAATTGAATTTTTTTCTGATGGTTTTTTTCGATTAATGAGCTGTTTGATTAATTCAGACTCAAATGACGCATTCGATGTTTCTCGATTCGATTAATTAATAAGTTGTTTGTTTCTGATTGGTTGAATTCTAAACTTTAATTTACCTCAATTTTAATTTATCCTCAATCTTCAGTAAAATAATAATAATAATTTAAACAAATACTTTGATATAGAGTTTATTTAAGTAAAAGATATTAATGTTTTTAAAATATTTTTATAAACAGGATGGCTAACTTCAGTTTCCAATCAACCGACCCGTGCTTACTGCCTATATTGCAGAAAGAATTTACATGCACATCGTTTGTCGCTACTGAAACATACATGTACAATGAAGCATCAGCGCTCGGCTTTGACATATCAATTGGAACAGAAACAGATACAGAAGTCAGATGCCGATGCACCTGAAATAGGACTTATGGAAGAAGTTGAGGTCAGTATCTTTTGTTAAATCCTTTGTTAATTTAAAAATTATATATCTATTATTGAAAAAAAAAAATGTACAGAATGTCTCAGAATAACTGCAAAATATTTCATGTTCGGGTAGAACAGACTAAATTGAGTCGAAAAGTATTTTTACTATTGCAATTTTCGCAATATAATCTTGGGAAGACATTAATTTCTATCTGAACATGCACGTATCCACGCGGACTATCGCTAACTATGGCCGCATTCATCAGACTCAACTATTATGGAGCAGATCTGTGAGCGGTCACTACTATTGGATGATCTAAAATATTTTAAAAGAATATACCAATAGCAGCGAGCGCTCACAGATTCGCTTCGCAACAGCTGAATCTACTGAACGCGATCTATATGGCCTTCAGATTGCGCTTACAACGATGTTAGCGCGTTTACATACTATACTTTATGTCACGCATATTATAGCATTTCAGAGCATTTCATAAAAGCTCGAATTTGAATATGGGCTTATGTCTATCGGTCGCGGTCGCTTGTTGCGCGACGAGGGATTGTTTGGTAGACGTGCCGCTTGAATTATAGCGCTTAGCGCGCGCCAGGCGTCATGTTTTCACGTTCGATCTTTCGCGAATATTCTCTGCATACAAAATATATTTATCGCTGACCTGTGTCCTTAATTTTGAATAATCAGTTAAATTTTAGACTGATTATTGTAACTGTTTCATGTCGGATTATAGCATATAATTACTGATTACATATTAAATTATAATTCTCTATACATCGATACAAAATACTTCAATTTTTGCTTCCTTTAAATGTAAATGAATAAATGTAAACAGACGATCGACATAAAGAATTAATATCTAAAAAATAATATCTAAAAAAATATCTAAAAAAAAATATAAAATATAAAAAAAATAAGTAAAATGCCAATTTGAGCCACTGGTTATTCATGTGTATTTTATACTATTTCAAAGTGTTAATATTATAACGGATATATTTCGACGGTCAAGATTCTCTTCAGTACAAAGAAATTTACTTAAACTATTAATTATAAAATTACATTACAATTAAAAAATATATTTTAAATTGCTAACATAAAGTTATCCGCAAAAAATATAGTAAAATAAACTTACATGACTGTTAAGATTGAATGGTTTCTATAAGATACGTTGTACATGTTCCATCAGACTGTTCCATTTACTGTGTACAATTATGAATAAATTAAAAAATTAATATAAATAATAATTAAAATCAGACTTTAGTTCACTTACATGAAACAAATTAAGAGTTATTAAACATGACATAATGTTTGGTAGACGAATGTAAAATGAAAATTGAGAGAAATAGTGGATAATAGAACATGTACTATAAAGACAATAAATAAATAATAAATAATAAATAAAATAACCAAGGATAAATGACATAGATTGGAAGCATTATGTCTCTCTAAAGATTAGTCTCTAAAGATTACTTTCTGAAGGTTCTACATTAGTTGTAAGACTAATAGATCGCAAGTTTGTTGCGATAGCAATCTGAAGCTTGTATTTTGAATCGCTTTAGATTGGCTATTGCAACAAACTTGTGATCAGCTTTATTTTATCTGTTCTACAATAGAGTCGCAAGTCATAAGCTGTAAGAAATTGGTCAATCACAGTTAAGTATCATAGTAATCACAGTAAGTGTGAGAAGAATACTCGACTATGATTGGTTAATTTCTTACGACTTACCGCTTACGACTCTATTGTATAACAGACCTTAAATATTGCATTTTATTTGAAGACTATTTAGTATTGAACTCTATTATTATTAGGTGTAGTAAAAAGAAATCCATTATTTTTCCATTCAATTTCATGCAAAAATAATGGATTTTTTTTTACTACACCTAATATATTTCAATTCCTCTTTGTTGTACTAAGAAGGACTCTAAAATGTAGATCGAAATATCTGTAATTACTGTATTATGCTAATTTTAATAACATGCGTTCATCTTATGTTTGACTCTGATTAGAATTGTTGTTTATTAATTTACATATATATATATATATATATATATATATATATATATATATATATATATATAT
>Ga0157363_1001075_pt1 | contig 22149 bp, 13 predicted proteins | sample AttsexASBM1_FD_111477 | JGI IMG/M metagenome (GOLD analysis project Ga0157363, IMG submission 111477) | Fungus gardens microbial communities from leaf cutter ant in Ribeirão Preto, State of São Paulo, Brazil - Atta sexdens ASBM1 | ecosystem: Host-associated > Fungi > Mycelium > Unclassified ... | reverse complement strand
GCTTTTTCGTTAAATTAAATTATATGAATTTCGCATATAATGTATGGATACTATCTTTGTCCTATATCATTGATCCGAGAACAGCCTTCAGGATATAGGTTGGAATCAGAAGGGGTTTATGGACTTTGACTCATGCGAATTTTACGGCATAGCACCCCTCCGAAAAAACATCGAATAGCACTCACATTGAGAAGATTTTGTCCTTCTAATAATCAGGAAGACCACTCAATTAAGAAATTCCTCTTTATTTTGGAAAAATTGAAAATCCTTGCGTTGTCGATTAAAGTAGCTCATTCTTGAGGGAATTTAAGAGATTGTTTTGTCTAAATTTTTTTACACAAGCAATTTAAAAACAAATGATTCATGGTATACTAAAACATCACATTTGTATATTTCACTTTTGTACGTTCATCTGTTTTCATCTTCGTTTAGTTTCTTAACTTAAAATATAAGATACTTCGAATCTTAAATAATACTTTCTCAGACAAACAATGCTCGACAAAACGAGAAATGTACCAACAGATTTTTCTCACGAACGTACAATTACCGCGTCTCTTAGCGTCATCGTTTATTTTGACTATTCTTTACCGACTTCTCTACCGCGATGCGTTGGAAAGAAATTGGAGGAAGACAAAGAAGAAAAAGAAGAAGAACAAGAGAAAAAAGGTTAACTATTGGATCCATTTTCACAGATCGCAGATGTCAAAACTCATTCGCGTCCTTGGCTCTCGGTCTTCTTTTCGATCATGCATCGCAAAGTCTTGCGAATGACACGCAACTTCAATTAGAATCGCAACGATGTTACGTTACGCGTCGCGGAGTAATTTGCCCGGCGCGGCGTGTAGAAAACAGGCGTGACAGGCGATGCCTGGCAGTCGGAATCGTTCTGATCTTGTGCTACGTCGTCATTATCGCGAAAGCCGCTTTTTAGCTCAGATATTTGGAATGTCACGCAACGCTACGCGATATGTTTTCTCGGTGCACGCACCGCATTTAGTTCCCAGAACGCTGCGTGTCATCGAAGCCGCTATCGTTAAAGGAACCACATTTACACATGTACATAAACGCACACATGTATGTATGTATACGGCACAAAATTATTTCAAAGTGACTAGTACAATTTTTGAGTATTTCTTAATTCTTAGTTACTTCGTGTACTCATACACTTTTATTTTCGTATCATTTTATAAACGTGTATCTTTCATTTGCGTATATCTTTAATTTTCTTCAATATTATCATAATGTAAGAGAATAAATTTCGTTGCCGAGCATTATTTTGTGGCCTCAATCTTAATGAGTGCTATTAATGTCAACAAAATTCTATAAACCTCGGCCGATGAATCATTTAGGTAAACCGCTCTATGACATTAATTATTAATGTCATTTTGACCGCCGCCCCCTCTCGACTATCCCGCTGTCATGCCGCGGGCATATCTGCAGTCATAAGATCCCGTATCTAATTTGCATGGGGCTTAAGCCAAGCCCTTGTCCCTAAGATCGTGGAAACGACTTTCGGCCACGGAGGCTCGGCCAAGTCGCCATCGGGGGTGGCACGTATCTATGTACGTTGCGGAGATGAGCTACGGGCAGTTCTGACCCCCCTCGGCGGACAGAAATTACCCCCTTATCTTCTCGTGGCACAGCCGGCGCTATATACTGAATCCTAATGCTCAATCTCAAGATAAACGCGCGATCCAACCCCATCCGCGCCGCCACTGCCTCCCCAATCGTATGGGGTTCTATGTGCCGCTTCATATATCCAACCTTCTCATTCGATCGGTGAGAACTAACAATCGGAGGGGTAATAAATGTCGAAAGAATGCCAACTATTTTATAGAATAAATATACAAGGGGCAGTACATTCCAAATTTATTATTATTTACGAGCAATTAACATTCTTATTCATAACATACATAAAATTGTTATAAGAATTCGTAAGCTTTAAATAATTGAAATATAATATTGAGAATTTTAAATGACACATCATGTCATACACGAAATACATATTCAGAAAAACGATATATATCTAATATACAGTATAACTTTCTTATCTATTGTATGATTGTAAATCGTTATTTCTGAGCTTCATTTTTTTCGTTTTCCATTGAATGCTGCATTTCTGCCAATCTACAAGTGACTTGCTCTCAATGGAAGAATTTTTTTTGATTTTGTAATCACTGATGAAGACTCCAAAGTGAACCGAAACGTTCGAAATAAAATGAAGATAACCATCAACATCTGAGGATTATCTGCTTCTCCTATCTCTTCGCTCCTACAACAGCGTATAATTCTTATTAGCCTCTGAAATTTTATTATTTTTTATTTTATTGTTTAATATTTTGAGAATTTTGAGTTTTAATTTCTAATAATTTTTTCGTTTCTGAAGACCAAAATAATTTTGAGGATACGATATTTACAAAAGAAAAGATTTTACCTTTTTGTATACCAATAATAATTTAAAAAATTGAGATACTTAATTTTTTTTATATATTATTCCTACATGTGCACGCAATTACAATGTTTACCGTTCTAAATTCTCGACATTCACAGTATCCGACTGTATCTTCATTGCACCGGAATTCTAGAATGTCATATAAGCATAGCAAACTTGCGACCAAGTTTGGAACGAAAACGAGGGGAGGACTGCAGTGCTCTGTGAAAATTTGTTAATTCAGAAAATCGCACGATTCTGTAAACTACACAAAATTGGACGGGCAAACTTACGATAGTGGGAGGAGAAAGGAGGAATTGGCTACATAGCGTCACCAAGAAATTTCGGCGAATCGTCGATCGATGAAGAGAAGAGAGAGAGAGAGAGAGAGAGAGAGAGAGAGAGAGAATGAGAGAGGAAGATGAAGAGACCTCACCGTCCAAATTCGACCCTGAACACCGAGGCGGATATTTCGTGACGTGAAGATTAAAGCTCGCGTGTTACAAGTGTACACGCGTGTGTATACGTGTAAACGAAGCTCTATCACGTGCGGACAAACTACACTCTTACATTTATACTGTCATACGAATGAGTTAAGCATGTGTTCACACTCATATATACACACCTATTAATCAATAGTTTTAATACGTTTAGATTTAAAAAATAATCGATTTACTCATCTTTTCTGAGTAATAATAACGATATTTTATAATAGCATTATTAAATTAATCAATTTCAAAAACACCGCACGAATGAAAAGTTCAAAGAAAATTTTAATAAACGAAATAACTTACTTTCATCGAAAAATAGATTCGTTTCTATTGCAAAAAAAGATACTTAAAAATTGAAGAGATATAGATAATATGTAAGGCATAATATTATATAATTTTATATTTATAATTTTATATGTTATATTTCAATTTCAATTTTTGACGATATAACGATTGCAGTATTTTTTAATATAGCGTTTACTGCTGGTGCTTGCATGAAAATTTAATCTCACTAAAATTATATATTGCCTTCAAACTCCTAACTTATAAGTTTACGCGCGTTCGAGGAAAACTCTTAATACAAAGTTTCTTCTTCAACTAAACATATTTTGACTATCCGACTATTATGAGTAAACTTTTCCGCTCATGTACCTGTAAGTGTATTCTCCGAAAATTCCCACACGTCGACAAAGGGAAGCATTTATGTTTCGACCACATCGTCGACATGTCACCGGCGTACGTACACATTCACGAGCGACACATACGTGCTCGCGTGAACACGGACGCATGCCGACGCGCGTAGAATGTAATTAAGATAAATTAGCGTTAAGGGGAATTGGGCTGTGGAGCGCGAGGGTGGTGGAACGCGAAAGGGTGATGGCGATTGTGTGCGTCTGTGTACCTTATATGTGGACACGTGTGCACGCGTGCACACGTACACGCTCTTATTACATCTGCCCGTTATACATACACACGTATGTATAAGCATACTGACGCGTGAGAGTCTACGCGAAAGCTCGAGTATCTGCCGTATGAGTATACGTGTAAAGGAGAGGAGAGGAGGAAGCGGGGGGAGGGGGGAGCAAGAGACACGTAGAAGGATGGCAGAGGGTAGTCGGAAAATGCGGGGGTGGACGGTTTCGAGGGAGGCTACAAGGGAATGTCGGGCGGTAGAGCGTGTATGTGGACTCTGTGCTTCGTAAGCCTCGTCGGCGTTACGGCACGCTAGAAGCTTAATGATGCATGCCGCCGGCGCCAAACGAGCATCCACTGATAAAGCGATGACCAGGAAGGGGTACGGGGGGTGAGGAGGGATCGACCGACACGAATCTCTTTCCGTGCAGCGACTTGAGAGTTATCGAAGGAGGATACATTGAATCTGTGATCTTCTCGAATCCGGAGAAATGATTGATTCGAGAGCATTAATATGAAAGCAACCAGAAATATATAACAATGGAATTTTGGTGAATTCTCTCTACGACTCTTGACGATAGTATTGATATTGTCATTGCGCAGTTTTTTCACCATACTCTCTAAAATAAAGATTTTAGAGTGAAATCTCTGAATCACTCTTTTTAAGACTAGCTTAATTTTCACTTTTTAAAGTAAGATTCCACTTCAATACATTTCGAGTATATAATATTTGCGCAACGAATAAAACAATAAAACAATAAAACAATAAAACGACATTGTCGTTTAAAGTTAAGAATCATTTCAGCATAAAAAAAAGTAAATATTAATAAATTCATTAACAAATCTGAATTTTTAAGTATGAGACATAATTATGCCAATATTATCAAAATTTTACTTAAAAATATGTTGTCTTTTATATATGACTTAGCAAAAGAATCTACTGTACGTACGAAAATAAACGTACCGTATTAAAGGTAAGGATATTGTGTAATTAATATCAGTTAATTGAATAAGTTGCTATTTTATAAACATTTTGATACAGCGATATAGTTTTCCGTTGTTACTAGATTTCTCCAAGCAGAGTGATGAGATAAAAGATAGATGAATAAGTAAATAAAGAGAGTTGAGAAAGAGAGAGAAAATGGCTTCGCTGTACAATCGTATCGTAGCGATATCTTACGCGTTCGCCACGAGGTTTGGACAGCGAAGAGAAACAATGCCTCAGGGATGCTGGGACTGATGGACGCTTCCGATACGCGCGAAAGAGGGCGGACGACTGGGGGTTGAAGAAGCATAGTAGCGAAAGGAAGGGATGACTGGGAAAAGCGGAGGGCGAGAGAGAGAGAGAGACAGAGAGGTTATACCTCCCTAGTTTCGGCTATTATATTATTTAATTAATTAAGTTCGCGAGACCCTTCCAGGCCGTTCGCGTGATTAATAACATTGCATGGGCCGAGCGCTATTAGCTCGACCTCGGTCTGTGGATTTACGATGTTCCTTGACTATATGCATGTATACGTGTGTACATGTACATTATGTTCTTAGACATCATCTGGACCAGTCAACGCCAAACGCAGGATGTCGGATGTTTTTGTTGCATGAGCAACGTTAATGGCGAGCCAACGTTGTGAATAAATATTCTTCCATATTTCTGTAGGACCAAAGATCTATTTAATTCTGCACGTTCGCTTATGTTACACTGGCGATCATGTGTATCATTGTTTAGAAAGACTTCTAATTCTATTACGAAAGTTGTACTAACAAGATATTAAAATGAATTGGTATAAAATCTACATTACTTAAAAAAATTTAGTGATTAACAGTTACAACTGCATTTAAATAAATTCATTGTATCGAAGGACAGACAAACATTAAATTAGAGAGTATATAGTTAATATTCTATTTAATAACAATTATTAATATCAATATAATTATTAATATTAGGTATCTTAGAAAAAAATAAAGAAAGCAGAATTTTTCTCTAACAAAATTTTATTCTTATTAATAAAACGGGTATTTTTAATATAGTCAAGTAGTTCCATCACGGTGTTTTCACAAATTTTCGCAATAAAAGTTGAGCCATGCATTCCGTCCCAACGGACGCGTTGGACGAAGTTCTCTTTTATTGGCAAAGAAAAGTATAGTGTTCGTTAAAGACTCTTTATCTCGTTCCGCTCGAGAAATGGAACTGTCGCTGGTAACTTCACCGTGAGAGAAATACCACATAGTTCACTCCTTCCAGAGATAATTCGATGGCGATTTATTTCCATTACTGTCGGAAATCAATGTATCCTTTTTTACAAATCGTCGATGCGAATCCTTCTCTTATAATGACAAAGCTTGAAATCATAAGATATATTAACATACATATTTTTTATAGCTTGAAATAAAATTAACGTACTCAAGTGTAATATTAACCGATGTCAAAAAATACACGAAAGTTTCACCGAAGAGAGAGAGAAAGAGAGAAGACTTAATATTCGAAAAAACCATTAGAAAAATTCACGTTCAGAATATCTGTGTATAAAGCGAGAGAATAAAAGTTAGACACTAACGATGTTGGAAGATTCTTTGTGGGATGTCCACGAAAAATGTCTTCAACAGTTGTAACTGATTCAAAGAAATTCTTTCTCTTTTTGATATTTAACAACTGTTACGTTTATCGTTTTTACTTTTTGATATTAAAAACGTGACGATTATGGTGTTTCATTGTTGCGCGCATTATTTGTTCTCATTCACGTTTAAATAAATTTTTCAAAGAATTTTCTGTAGAATACAAAAAATTTCTTGACACAAGGAATTTTTAAATCATTTCCATATATTTAAAAAATGCCTTTTTAAATTGAATCGTAAACAACAATGCTATGTACCTTCCCCGAGTACTTTCTCTTTAATTTTTTTCTCGGGAAATATATCACTTAAGTTGTTTAATTTCTAAATGAAGCAAATGGTCGTTGGATTTTAGCGGAGCATGTTCACATGTTCGTTACGAAATGATGTGCGAACGTGTCGCACAGCGAATCCCGGCCGCATTAGATAACTGCAGCGTAAAACGCGGCACGAGATGTCGCATACCGGAATGGAATACGAATAAGAATGTTAACCATTCGGACGTTGGAGGATGGGGCGGCTCATTACCTCGCAGCACGTTTAGTTCCACACACACACACACACACACACACACACACACACGCGCGCGCGCGCGCGCACGCGCGACGTAGTTACATATGTATGCTCGATGATAACCCTTCCCGTATAATTTTGTCAAGATGACCCACTTTTCGTCGCGCTTTTTAAGCTCTTTGAGCTATGCTTGTCCCGCGATAATGAGAACGTTAAAGTTCGTTATTTAACTTCCTTTGTACCTGCCGATATTAAAAAAGTTTAATGAAATTTAGAAGAACGCGAATAAAAAAGTAAACCCTACGAACGATTGAATGTAGGAGAGTTAATATATAGTTTTAAAAAATTTTCACGTAGAACTTACCTTTTTATAATAGTGTTTCTGCAATCGTTATTCATCTAGTGAGCCAAATTTTATAAGGAGAGTTTTATTCAGAGACACAAATTATGAAACGTTTTGTATGTAATGTATATCTAAAAAGAAGAAATTTATTTAATATTTTATATATTAATAAATATTTAAAGAATCAGCAATATTTTATGTCAGTGATTGTCTCAAAAATTATTAAATGTTCAAACTTGTATAGATACTAGATTTTAATTAAATTTTAATGTATCAATAATTATCTGTAATTAATATACTTATAAGATGTCTTTCTCAATAATTGAAATTTGACTCAATAATTGAAACCTTTCGATCTGAGTTGTGTCCACTCTTCCAAACACTATTCTATTAAACAAACGTTATATACGAGTGAAAAAAATAGTCAATATTATCTAAACCTAAAATTTTGAAAGTGCAAAAATGACCGGTGAAATCGTATTATCGAAATTGGATAGGGATGGAAAATTCAGGAAAAATGCAAATGTGAGTAGCAGTTGTCGAATCATAAAAGAGAGCATGAAATTCGCCAATGTCGGCCTTATCGTCGAGGGGAGTTGAAGTCCGGTCGTTTTTGGCTGAGATAAGCCAAGTCCATTTGCAATATCTAATCTCGTTGTAGAGACGTCTAAAGAGCCTCCAAGCGACACTTTACACTTCGGTTTACTTCGACTTCCTGTCCGAATAACTTAGAATAATGTATTTGATATGCATATTGATAGGTGTACAGTTTTTTACTTGAAAATCAAGAACAAGCAACAGAAATCGATTAGAAAAACAGGCATTTGTTATGTTACTTCTAAATAAAAGTATAACAATGTAATTTTTACAATACACAGAGCAACACAGTTTATAGTTTGATTAATTCATGAACATTAAAAGAGTTCATGAACATTAAAATTCTATTTAACTATAGCGGAAAGAATTATAACAAGAAATTATCGCAAAACTTCATAAAAAAATACAAGATTCAATAATTTTTTAATTGCACTTGTAAAACAGACACGTTACATATCATATAATTATTAAAAAAAAATAACCAGAAAATTCAAACATGATCTATTTTAAAATGACAGAGGAATCGATTCAATTCATGACAACGAAAAAAATGTCGAAATGTTATCATGATAAGAAGTGGTTAGCCTGTCATCGTAAAGGTGATAACACAAGGCTAACTTCTATCAACCCTCTGAAAAATTTACACGGGATTATTGACATGCACCCTCGATAAAGATATTACATATTCCGCGTTCTCTGCGAGTAGATAACACCAGAATGCATTATTCTAGGATTCAGAAGGGTAGCCTCTTTAAATTAACTCTCGAGGATCTAAATTGGCTCCGGCCGATCGTAATTGGTGCATGGAGAAGTAATCGTCCGTTCAAATCTACCTGCGCATTTTTGGGTCATTGAGGGTGAGAGAAGAGCGTCAAATTAAACAAGGTATTTTACCATCGTATCGTTAAAAAAAAATCGGTCACTCGTTGTTAAAAAAAGATCGGATTTAAAAATACATATTATCACCATGCAATTTTAAGTATTAAAAAATTGACTGTAGACATTTAGACATCGCTGTCAGATGCTCACTTTTAAGGGTCATTTTTGCGAATTAGTCGCGCATTATCTTGAAATGAAGAAATATCGACCGGCGGCAAATGAGCTCCAAATCCTTTCAAAAGCCGAATCGACAACGTCCCGGGGGAAGATGATCTCGTCTAGTCAGCGCAAATAATTATCAGCGAGGAAATAGCTCTGCGCGCTGGCGAGAGGAGGAATGCGTACATGGGGAACAGAAGCGCAGAAGGGAGAAGAAGGAACGATCGTCGTGGCGGCGACAATCGGTAATTTCTTTGGTCATCGATCATCGTGCCGCATCCTACTGTGATTGGCCGAGCGGACGGGGTTGCGGCCGGAATACGACACGCCGATTGGCCCGGAACCAGGGTGAGAAAATCTTTCGCCGCGAAGTTCAATGCCTGTCGGACGGGATGATTTATCGCAATGACGCTCTTCTCCTCGTCGGCTACGTTTTCCCGCCGATACGATGACACGTTCGCGAAACTCTGCATTTCTGCGCGTCGGCGATTTTCGAAACTGGCAACAACCATTCGGTGCGTCGCAGAACTGCAGCACATGGACACCATGTGAAAGAAATTTGCTTCCTTTAGGTTATCGGATACAATAAGAGCTTTCTGCAAATATTGTCGACATCCTATTTTCCAAAAGAAAACAGCAAACTATTATTTTACTTTTTGTCATTTTAAAATAATAGCGCATTGATAATTTAGGAAACATGTTTAACAGATGTCCAACAGGCACAAACTTTCTATTCTTTCATATTTATTTTTCGAATATTTCCTGTTTTTTGTGTCAAAATTAGTATACAGATTTGTTATTGTAATAATAACAATAATAACTTTATTAAATGCAAATAAAGAATAACATACGTAAATGCGATATAAATAAAAATATTAATTATAAACAAAAGGCGAGAGAAGCTATAATTGTAGATTTGACTTCTAATCTGATAATCAAAGTGTAAAAGAATAGCCTGTTTCTAAACATTTTGTATTTCCATTTTAACTAAATCTTAATGAAAAAAAGGACAATTTTAATTTTTTGTACTATTCATTATGTCTCTTCTTTAATTAATAAAATGTATATCGTTTAATCATAAATAATTAGCGAGAATTTATTAAACTTTGCTATGATCAAATCCAATATAGGAATTTTAACACGTAGTCATCTCTCTCATTTCTTAAATTAATTAAATCCCTAATGCGCTATATAATCATCTCGGATTCACTCGAAGAATAAAAATAATAATAGGATTTTTGACAAGTGCAAACTAATATCGGTGTTCTACTCAGTTGCTGTATTTTAATTACATCAATATTTTAGAATGAATTTGTGATAATAAAGCGATTGAATGTGCATCGTCATACATGTGTTACGTTGGCAGGTCTCGGTAAGACGTAAAGACCGCCCTGATGTCGTTTCCCACCTGAGATTTCGCATAATACAGCGCGGATGCATACTGTTCGTGCTCCCCTTGTGCAGGTACTAGAAATACCCGATATACAACATTGTTGTCGCGAAACAATGGAGTTTGCGTCGGCACCTCACTCTACGTTCCACCTCACCAAAATCCTCAACGCGACTTCGTGCCTGGATATCCCCCGTGAACAAGTGTACTTGGGCCTTCTTATCGCCCGGCCGATGCGCCGCTGCAAATTATGATTGCCCTAATTTCCTTTGACTCACGACTATCCGTTCTTTCCCGTGACATCGTGACTCGCCGGCACACGAAGGACAAGATAATTCTCAGAAGAACCTCTCTCTGCTGACGGATGAAAATTGATGTCGAAATAGAAGTCACGTTAATGCCATATTACTTGTTGCTGTAAAAGCAGTCTTAAAATTATTCACTTGTTGTTTGATGTCAAGTTGTGCGTGTATTAAATATATGTTCTAATTTTTTAACCATTATATTATAATTCAAAGTTCATTGTTTGTATATCTAATATATTTTACCTTCTAACTTTTGAAATTATTTTTATAATATTGTATTTTTATAAAATATCTTGTCTTGAAATAAAACAAAGTCTTTGAAATTTTTAAAAGTGAAGAGTAATGAGACGAAAAATTAAAATAAAAAAAACAAAAAGAAAATTCGAGACATGTGTAACAAGTCAATATATAACTAATGTCTTGTCATTAGTTAAATGTTACAGCTCACGATGAATAGCGGCAAGTGAAACATGAATAATAATAAACGCGATGCTAAAGACGAACGATTGGCTATGAATATTAGATAAGAGGGAATATTGGATAAAGAAAGTTCCATGCTAATATTCGTGTAGCGGGGATGTACAAAACTTTCAAAGTGTAATACTTAGGCGTCATAAATTCATTTAAACCCCCGGTGACGTAATATTTTGCCAAGACGTTCAGAATAGAGTTAAACGTCCCGAACAAAGTTATATTATCTTTGAGAAAACTTGCAACAAGCAAATCTGCGAGAAAAAACGGATAATATTTTTTCGTACAGATAAGTTAGTCCGACAACAATTTTCTCAGCAATACACGACGAAAATAATTTGAATCTAATTAAATCTTAATAAATTATTAAATAAGTTTTTATAATTATGACAAACAGATACTTTTCACATTAAAATAATGTATTATATTGAATTTTGAATGATTAAAGAGATCCTTTAAAAATCCAGAGTAAAATTAATAATAAAACTTTATGTAAGTAATGATTTTGCTCGATTACAATCGATAATTCATTTATCTTTGAAAATCTCTAATGATCGAGGCATAAATTTAAATGTAATGAGTCCTGAATGTAATTTGAAGCAATACTAGTATCCACGGTAAAAGTTACAATTTAAAATAATGTAAATCGTAATAAATAGTTATATTTAATTATCTTTGGAAATAAAGTACTAAGAATGCGGAAGTACTAAGAATGCTATTCCGTGGCAATAAAATGTTTTCACGTTGACCATTATTGCCATAACCCTTTTGGATATTAAGAAAACTAGACGAAAGAATTTACTTTGTGTTCTACAGGCAAATGTGTATGTGTATGTGTGTATGTGTGTATGTGTGTGTGTGTGCGTGTGTGTGTGTGTGTGTGTATGTGTGTGGATTAAACTTTAACCGATGCGACACATCTCCAATGTTCTCGTCTCCTCGGCAAAACAATGAATCATCCATCACGATTCGTTAAAATCTTTTCTGTTAATAGAATGGAAATTTTGTCCACATGCGATAAATTAAGAGGTTAACATTCGAGCGTTGATTTATAATTCTTGATTATTCGTGCTTCACATAAAAAAAATAACTACTGTCATTTTTCTTATATTCTTCATTACTTTTTATGTTAATCTTTCTTTCTTTTTTTTTTGTTTTTGAGGTTTTAATTACTAGTTTTTAATATGATATAACATCAGAGTTTTATGATCTTGTTATGACTAAATAAATTATAAATGTTAAATTTTTTTAATTATATGTATGTGTCGGCTTTATTACTATCTAAAAATATCTAAACAAATCCATTTAGATATGTAGAATTCCAATACCATGTACTTTTATGTTCTCTTTTATAGCGCATCTAAAACGTAGTAAATTAGAAGTTCTTTTTGATTAGTTACGTATTAAAACTTCACATTAACATCATTCAGAACTTTAATATGTAACTTTAATATGTAACATATTCTAGTAACAAAGATAATTATTAGATGATTTTAATAATAGCATATTGCGCTTTTCCAAAATAAATATTTTTAAAAAAATATACTTTTTAATTATGTCAGCTATAAATTAAATTTAAATAATGTTTGTACATTCATACATAATGTTTCGCATTTCAGCGATAAACGTTGAGTGAATTAATTTATCATATATTCAAAATTATTATATTCGAAAGTAAAACGAAAATCATATTTTTTGCTGTTACAAATTAGTCCATTTCTTATTTCTATTTTCTCTCGTGGATTTAATTGAATTTTTCGGATACCATTGGTAAATTTTCGCGTGAAACAAAGTGGACAAAGGATTTTTATGCCCCGTTCTCGTTGCTGTTTCGCGTTCCTGCGCTCCAAGACGAGGAACGAAGACTATAGCGGGGGCGAGAGCCGGATCAAGAGACGGAGAAGAAGAAGAAATCGAACCGCGGTCTCGCATGGCGGATCAACGACGCATCGAAAATTAATGTGAATACCACGAAACTGGTCCCCGCGGTATTCGCCCGCGGGAACGGTATTTCTGTATTTACCAATAGTATCGATAATAATTCTTCGTTCTCCGCCCTTTTTTTTCTCTCTCTCGTGCGTCCGACGATAAGATCTCCCTCGTGGGAGACGCGACCCCCGGAAATTATAGGTTTTCGCGGTTTGAATTATTTCCTGCCTCATCTCGCGAGGTGAAACCTTCGCGTTCGGTAAGGAATATCGTTACGATAGGAATGGGACAGATTGAGGCTCATTGTGCTCTCCTCCCTCCCTTCCTTGTACGAACGTGAGGGTCATACGAGCAGGTGGATCACAAATTAATCCTTTTGATTCTGTTCGCAGATTGATAACAAGCTTCCATTTACGCACAAAATAAATAAAATGATATCATTACAATTTATTTTTACGAATTAAACACACACACACACACACACACACACACACACACACACATCATTATACATTCATGATACTTCTATATCCAAGCTATTTAATTATTACCATTTTTCATTAAAAACATGACTTCTGGCCGATAAAATATCACTCAATCTTTTATTGCACCTTCAATTAAATATTAAATTTCAATTAAATTAGTAATGTTATTGCAAAATCACATTCTTCTTATATGAATTCGTAATATCGTTTTTCTGCATTCGATTTCATAGTTTATAATTATTTGCGCAGAAAATAGTGAGCGGTCACCTTTGCGGTGAATCGCGATTGAAATTCATGGAAAACGTGTGAACGAACTTTAATTGTGCCGCGCAGCGACAAACAAAAGGAGCGAGAGTACCTCGCCTCCTCGGAGGTGGTTTCCCCTTATCCCGCGTACCTTCCTGAACCCTTCGCATCTCGTACACTCTCGAATCGACCGGGAAGGGAAAGGGAAGAGGTGGGGAGAGAACGTTCAAGGTTAAGGCAAATCGCGCCGCGGATGACGTCAGGATGCAGTTAAACTAGTTTTAGTTTTGGTCCAGCCGCTCCGGAACCAGGCCCGGACAAAGAAGACGCTGTGGGAACCGTAGAGGAAAGGGGCGGGGGAAAAAGAAAGACAGAGAGAGAGAGAGAGAGAGAGAGAGAGAGCGAGAGAGAGAGGAGGGGAAGGGTGGAAACGTGGTGGAAATGCGAGATCTTTTCCAGCAGGATTCGATGCTCGGCATCGCTGCGTTTCCTCTTAATCGAATTTCGGTTGTCCGATCGTTTCGACAATAACGATAACGATGAGAGAGGAAAGTAAAAAGGCTGCGGTAACCTTGAGACGTCAGCGTCCGGAGAACGCTTGATTAACTGGTTCTTTGTTGCTAACTAGACGCCGCCGTCGTAAAATGCCCGTTTGCTGAAATTACTATCGCCCGAGTGACTCTGCTCGTAATATATAAATATTAATGTCTATAGAAAGAGAAAGAAACATATATAGATAAAGAGGATGTGTGTTTCGATGTTTTGTCCTTTGATTCGGAGCTTAGATCCTTGGTCAAAATATAAAATCGCAAATGTAAAAAAATCTCTCATCACCATGTCACGTAAAAATTATTATAGGTCATCGAAGAGAGAAATTAGCATTCATTTCGTGCTTGATATAACGATATGGAAAACCAGTTATTACACATATGATGGCTATTATATACATATATTATAATATGTACATAGTATAAGTTTATTGTATTTACTATTATATTTACTATTTATTATATCATAACTATGATGATATGATAATAGTCATAAGATGAATTTTTTTTCTTGCAAATATGTTTCTTATACAAAGATAATTATTACAATAAACCTGTATATAATACGGATATATAAATTAATTTATATGAGAAAATATTTAATAAATCTATAAACACATTTATTATTGATACAAATTCGTGTTAATCTTTTTTTAAATTAAATCTACTTTAGTAATATATTAATCCCTTTCATGAATGATAATTGTTCGCATAATAGAAAGTTTAAAGATTTATAAAAACTAAGAGATTTAATTGTTATCGATAAAGTATTCTATATAGAGCGCTCAGAGCAAAATTGAATTAGAGCTGATTGATGTTGATACACTCGACGTTTCAGGGTGCTACTGCGTTCCAAGTCTTCTCGATTATAATTGATTCGTTGACGCGACGGAGAAAAGATCCGAAGACGTCGACTGCAACGAATCTGGAAAAAAAAGAGAACGCGATGCGACACGTGCCCAAGCAACATCAGATCCAAGTCGTTGGCCCGTCGAAGAGCAGCGCGCGAAGAGCAATGTGACGGGCCGCGGATAAACCAGCAATCATACAGTGGTCCAATTACCATAAGAAGGGCTCTAATTTCACACAATGCTCCCTTTTTTCTCCCCGGGGCGGAACACGGTTGACCGCGATCAGACGGGTTGCACGTGGCCGAGAAAGGTCGCTCGAGACTCGATCGACTTTCACGATTTCTCAATAAGTTTCTCAATGGCTTTCGAAGGGTCGAGGCTTCTTTCTCCGTCCGGCCAATATGATACTCCTGTGTGACAAAAATTTGATACGGACGTGCGGACGGAAAGATGAGGCTGTCGAGATTCTCTGTGACAGTGATCAACCTTTCATTAAGTGCGCGGGATCAGAACCGTACGTGACCTCTTTCGCACCTTTTGCCGTATCCTTTGGGGAATAAAACGGCACCTTTCAGTGAGAAGTGTCCGTTCGTCGTAATCACGGCTTGCAGACACTTCTGACAATAGTATTATATGTGTATGGTAATCTTTTGGGTCAAGCATCTTTTTTATTCATTAGCATAGGATGTGATAGACGTTGAATTGAAAAATAGTCGATATATTGAATCGTCTAATTGTAAGAAACAATACTGATGATTACAAATGCTTATGTGATTTTTTAATTGATAATTTACAATGATTACACGCGCGACAATTTTGAATTATGATTTCTTCTGATATTTTTAAATGTTCAAAGCAACATAAAGATTTATGCTTGTTCGCTAATGATATATTAGGTCCGTTTTTTATTCCTGCACTAGATTGCATTAGAATTCTTTTTCGTTTATACCAAATATCAAACATATGTCGTTTAAGTTTCACAAGTGTATACTAGTTCATAAATCAGACATATGTTCACTTTTCATTATTTCTTAATACGCGATGAAATTATCTGCCATAATTTTATACATTTTTCATAATTCCAAGCAGTGTCAATGCACAAAACCGCTCTTAACTAAATTACGAATTGAATATGCAGAAAAACTGCACCTGATTACCCCGTCAGTCTTCTCCGAGAAACGCGTTCGCTGACGAGAAAAATGTCCGGTGTCGGGTGAGGAATAAACACGAGTTTAAAAGCGAGAGAGGTACATAATAGCGACGCGCGTAAAAGCATTTAGTTCGCGCTCTGAACGAAGCGAGAGGAAAAAAGGAAAGAAATGGGAAAAGGAGGCTAGAGGTTAGCAAGGGTCGTAGGAAAGGGAGGCTGGGTTAGAGCCGGCAAGGTGGCGGACGCATTTAACGCGGTGGGAGGGGAGGAGAGGGGGGAGGGTGGACGATTAAAATTTCAATTCGTTTTCCGTGCGAACTGACTCAGCCTTTCTATTCCATTCCTTCTTCAACGCCACCCGCGTTCTTCTCATCCAGCGGACATTCGGGCCCGCGCCGCCAAATGACAGCCCCCGACGTCTCGCGGAGGAGAACCACTTTGTTATAATTTCCTTTAATGATGGAACCCCAGTGGTCGACCCTCATCCCCCTTTGCCGAGCTCGCGGAATATTTTTTATTACTGTCCGCGATCTCTGACGACCAGACGGACCTCCAAGTTTTTTCGCGAGATTGGGGCCACGGAAATGTGGCTTACGAAGGCTTCTGTCATGCGTCGAAAAAAATTGTAAAGAAAATTCTTTTCACCGAACATTTTATTTTTTTTGTATTATTTTTCTAACTAGAAAAGATCATATTAAATTGTAATAAGATTTCTGTTGAAAGACAATGATATTGTAAATGCAACAGATAACTGTTTTAGAGATCAACCAATAATTCGTCTGTCATTATAAATTTTCTTCTTTGCAACAAATATAAAAGACAAAACTATAATGTAATATAAATTCTAATTAGTAATTTAGAAATTATAACTTTAGAGACTATCTGCAGGCTCTTCTCCAATTCGATATTATTGCCGTAAGCTTTCAATTTTTTATCTAGAATGTCTTAATAAAAAAGCTTGAAATTTTATTTATATTTTATAAAATAGATCAGAAATAAATTAATTTACGATCGTTGAAGCATCTCAAATCCTTGATTTTTTCATTTAAATTAAACTGTTTTATTATCTCTTCTTCATCACATGTTTATTGATTTGCGAGCAAAGCCACTGTTTTTCATATATGTAAGAAAAATACTCAAAAGAGAGAAAACAATTTCATTATACGACAATAAGAAGGATAGAGAAGGAAAAGAAAGAGTCTACGTGCGGAAGGACGAAGGTGTACGTCGTCGCACGTGTTACGAGAAGTTCTGCGCTGTAGGACTTCGTGACATGGACTGCAGAGGTTCGGGGACCAGGGTAAGACTTCCTTAATAAAATGGGGCGCAAACGCCACGCCAGCGAATATCTAGCTGATAGTGGTTCGGTCAGCTCAGCGTCCACATCGAAAATGCCGAGTGGAGGCTGAGGGGTGGCGAGGAACTGCCAAAGCGAAATTCGTGGAAGGGTGGCTGCTGCTTAGGTCGATTCAATTTACCGTCACCCTCCGGACTGGTTGATGACCTTTTCAACGTATCTTAACGTGTCAGTGGATAAAAATAGTAAAATCAAAAGAATAAAGAAAAGTTGCAAGCGATTCGAAAAACAAGGATCTCTTAATTAGAACTTACGGAACTATTAAAGTAATATTTACTTAGAATGACAGAATTCTCGTGCTTTTGTCTTGATTATGAGACTTTTTATTTACTTAATATCAATTGTTTCTTAATGAAAATATTAACAAATATGGCGAAAATATTAAGAACTTTCTGTAATATTTTAATTATAGAATATTAAATCTCTTTTTTTTAAATTATTAATAAATACTAATAAAATAAATAAAACATATAATTATAAAATGCGATACGTATAACTGTGGATGCAATATAAAATATAAAAATTAATTATTTCTTTATAAATTAATATAATATATATAAGGCAATCAGAAAGATAACGGAAAACCAGACAGTTGTTCCGCCTTCTTGTTCATTGCGAAATTCTCGAATTCAGCTGAACGTAGGTATATATATATATATATATATGGCATACATTTGAAGCAAAAAGGTTAATCGCTCCACGCTACCTGATTCTTAATACTGATCATTTAAAGGTACCAGTCAGGTGACACTCATTCGTTTCGACACCATGTGCTTTGCATCGCCCACATGCAGCAAGGTTCTCTCCCCTTACATCAGGCCGTCGTGCAATGCAATAAATATATTCATAGTTGAAGCAAAGGGTTAAACGCGCGCGGTGGTGGATACAGTTAGATTAGGGCAGAGACGAAGGGTAAGAGGAATAGAAGATCGTGTCACATTCCGTAGGCAAAATGTACAGGCCGAGGAGAACTATGTTCGTGTGTGAAAAAAAGATGTCACAAAAAATGCAAGGTTACTCACATTTTTTTTTATTCAATTGAATTACTTTGCGGAGCTAGACGGAGGAAGAGGAGAGAGAGAGAGAGAGAGAGAGAGAGAGAGAGAGAGAGAGAGAGATTCGTTATCGCTGGGTAATTCCCTCTCACTTTTTATGCAAGCAACGAAGGGTTCGTGGCTCGGGGATTAATAAAAAGTTAGGCAAACTGTCGAGAGTTACGCTTATCATTCGGTGGAATTAGGTAATCTTCGAATCATTCGAAAAGATTTTTTGACAAAGAAACGCGAAGTCATGGACTGGCTTGATGATGTAAACACGTTAAAGTGCTTACGAGGATTTTTCTTTGCAGGATTTCTTCATACATCAAAGTACTATTCTCAAAGTCAGAGTAATAAGAGTTAATTAAAATTTTATGTAGACTCTCTCTTCTCGGTAATAAATTAATAAAATATTTGAAAATTCATTAATATCAATTTATATGTCAAAAATTAATATTTTACAAAAAAAGATGATGGATGCTCATATGATATGTGTAAAGATTTCGTTGCTCGAAAAAATCGGCGCGTATCTGATTTGAAAGATCCATCTCGAGAATCTCGAAGAATCTCGCTGTATAAAGTTGGTGAATAAGGACGAAAGACCGGCCGGCGCGGCCGATACGCGGGCGTGCAGACGAGCAAGGATTCCCGTGCCATGCGCACACGTCCATCGTGTTCTCTCTCCGCGAAGACGCGCCGCGTCGCGTCGTAGAAGAGGGAGGAAGTACGTAACGGCGAGCGTCGTAATTGAAAGAGGACACATTTAAGTCTGACGAAGATGGGACTAACGGAGAGAGACAAAACGCGCAGCATCTCCTGTAGGATTCGTCGTTTGTCGAGAGTGAGTGAGAAGAACGAGTAAAGCAAGAGAACAGCCAAATACTCGTTGGAAGGAAAGGAGAGGGAGGACGAAAGCCAGGAGGGGTAAGGAGCTCTCAAATTTGGTTGGCTGTCGCTTTCCACCGTTTTGTCGTGCGTGCCTATCCCTCTTCAGGCGAGAATCGGAGAAGATCGACTGTAGTCGAAGGTAGTAGTGGGGTTGGTACACCGAGGAGGGACAGGAGTAAGCAAGCAAAAGAGAAGAAGGCAGGAGAGAGACAGATTCGTGTTTCGGCCAAGTATTTGGACGAGACAGGAGGGAGAAGTTTAAGCGAGAGGAAGAGAGAGAAACTGAGAAAGAGCGAGAGAAGAATATAACGGAGAAAGCAAGAAGGATGAGAGTTCTTCCAATGAAGGGAGCGTAATGGAACGATGGAGCCTTCATGAGAGAAAGAGAAAGTTTTATAACGTTAAAGGGAGAAAGACATGATTCGCTGATGTGTTGGAGAAAGGAGAAAGACGTTCGAGAGAACGATAGAGCGAGTGGGAGAGAGACGATTAGAGAACGAGGGGAAACGTGTGGAAGTCTGAGAGAGAAAGGCAGAATTCGAAGAGTCGGCAAGTGACGACGAGAGGGGGTGGCGAGTATTGGCGAAGGAAGCAGTGTGGGGCGGAACACGGGCGAGGGAGGGATGAGGGGAGGAGAATGGTGCCTTGGCGCGAGGTCTCGAAACTACAGAATTTCAACGACGGAACAGACTAGTGTCGGCGTTCGTACGACACGGTTCTACGATAGTAGTGAGCAAGTGTAAATCCGAGAAGAGTGAGAGAAAGAGAAGAAGAGGAGACGAAAAGGAGAAGAAAAAGAGAGATGTAGAAAAGTGGGGGAGACCGAACGGAGGGGTGACGGCAAGGTTGAGGTGGTTGCGTCTCATTGTGTTTGCGGCTTCACTTCTGTCGTTCTCGCAGTATACCTGTATACCGGAATACGTAACGTCAGGTGATCACTTTTCAGACACCCACGATCAATTGTGAACAGAGAGACTCTGAATAAACTACATACGAGAAATAGACATTGCGATAAATTGTAATAAACAAAGTGTAAAGTGAACCGCGCTCGTGACAGTTTTTAAAATAAAGATCGTCGGGAGTTTAAAATTTGTTTTGGAAATTCAAATTCTTCTTTCGGAACACTGTGTGACACCGTCTCATCAAACGAAGGCGACCTTGCTCCGAATCGAAGAATGCAGATACAAAGGCCACTGGCGTGCTACTCGATATGTAAATCATGAGCGATACGCGCGTTCGCTTTTATTTTGTTTTGTTCGTTCGGCCGCCGAGGTAACCGGCATCATTCGAATCTCGTTATCGAAAGCCGCGTCCCGGCATCAAGGTGGAATTTAGCAAGTGGTACCGTCTCGCTGTCGTCGACGTCGTCGTCGACACGTCGTCTAGTCGAGGCCGACAATGCCGCATGCGGTGATCGCGATTTTTCGAGCGACATTGAGATGGAAATTCGCGTTTAGAGTCAGTGCAGTCATATGATAAATGTAGAACACGCTGTATCCCCCGGTTTTTTTGTTTTCTATTTCCTTCTCCTTTTTATGTTTGAAAAGCCTCTCCCCCATCTATCCCTACCCTATCGCTGCCGGCTCAACTGTCAGTCAAAGGCGTTTCGCTTCTACTGAGATTGAACATGTGACACTCAACGGTGCCGCTTCGCGTTATTTCCGTCATCGTCGTGCCCATATATTTCATGTGATTCTATCGCGTTCTATACGAGGCGCAATTCAGGAGGTGGCAAGGTGAAACAATCGAAAACAGAAAGAAAGGGAAAGGAAGATTGTCTTATTTGCGCGCGCGCATAAAGGCGCATGTCAGGTACTCATGTATATTTCGTTCAGTTTCATTCTGTTCGCGTTGTGCATAAACTACTGTTTGATCGTGTGTATCACGAATAAACGACGATTGAAGTGCGTGACTTGACGGTCGAAACGAAGGGAGAGGACAATATGAGTGAGATGACGAGTGCCGTTGAGACGCAGCAACAACAGCAATACGTAGACGGTAGTTCGAATGCGAAGCTTCACTGCAAGGATTGCGGTGTAAAATTCGAGAGCGAGAAGAGCCTGGAGGTGCATCTGCGTTATCAACACGAAAATTTGCTAAATCAGTGGGCTAATAAGACACAGCAGGAAGAGAGCAATAACAACCATAGCAAGACTGGTAATCATAATAGTCACGTGAGCCGGGACAACGTGCCGGCGGACACGAGTGAAGCATCATCGATGTCGCCCTCTCAAGATTCAACATCCTCGCAACAAATACAGCAGCAGCAACAATCACAACAATCTCACACACAACAACAGTCTGCTGTACTTATATGTTCACCATACGATCATCACTTTCGAACTCCAATGTATAGCGAGGGCAGCTACTTCATGCAGAACGATCAGACTTTCATCTTGTCTCACTTTTCGCCATCACAGGAAGACAGCCAGAATAACGGCAGTCGCGATGGTGGTTTTCGCTATCATCCGTATCAACATCAACAATTGTATCCCTCAGATCGCACGACTTCTAACTCTACCAGCCCACAAAGCCCGCCTTTTCAATGCGACAAGTG
>Ga0157363_1001074_pt1 | contig 22153 bp, 8 predicted proteins | sample AttsexASBM1_FD_111477 | JGI IMG/M metagenome (GOLD analysis project Ga0157363, IMG submission 111477) | Fungus gardens microbial communities from leaf cutter ant in Ribeirão Preto, State of São Paulo, Brazil - Atta sexdens ASBM1 | ecosystem: Host-associated > Fungi > Mycelium > Unclassified ... | reverse complement strand
TCTCTCTCTCTCTCTCTCTCTCTCTCTCTCTCTCTTTCGCTGTCATTCATCTACTAACTTACTCACTTATTCTTACTTATGTTGGCTTATGTTGTCTTCTTTTACTTTTTATTTATTTTTTTCGTTTAGTTTTGTATTGCCAAATTGCTTTTCTTTCTTTTCATTTCTTATTTGTGTATGCTCTTTACTATTATTTCTTCCTGTCACATCTTCTCTCAGATTCTCTATTGCATTCTCTCTCTCTTTCTCTCTCTCTCTCTCTCTCTCTCTCTCTCTCCCGATTTCTCTCATTCATTCTTATTCTGTGTTTCTTTCCATCTTCTGCAAAAAGCAGTCTAGTTCGCGTAATGGACAGAGATAAATATTTCTATTGTAAAAATATTCTTTGAAAAAGGGATGGAAAGGGAAAAAGGAAGAGAGAGCAGGTTATGATTGGGAGGTAGAAAACAGAGTATTGGCTTATAAAAACTATTCCTTTTAAGCATATCCAGTAATATTAGAAATAATTTCATGTCTCTTCTTCTCCATTTGATCTTCCTATGTTGATCCTCTCGTGATAATATCGATTTTTCTTTTCTCTCTTGCAGCATTTTTTCGCGCTTTTTTATATTACAATAATTAACATCTTCACATACATACTTATACACTAACGATATGATTACGCTCCAAACCAGCAGGGCGTTCATTGATGAAGAAGTGAGAACAATAAGTTTTAAGTTTTTTTTGCATTTTCTCTCGCTCATTCGCATACACTTTATATTTTTTTCTGGAGGGAAGGTTTATCTCTCATAAAAACACAACACACACACACACACACACACACACACACACATTCTCTCTCTCTCTCCCTCCCTCCCCCTTCTCTCTTTCTCTCACTGATATGCCAATTTATTTATAAATTGTTATAAATTATTTGTGAGCGTTTTCTCGTGGCGTGTACAAATGGGCTTAGAGTAGCAATATTAAGATTCTGCCAGTTACATATAATAGATATTTCTTAATTATCGATATTATATTGCCATCTTTAGAAATAACAAAAGTCAATATTTTCTGTCAATTAAATTTCTAAATTATCATTATATTATGATTAATAATAAAAACAGTAAACATTGTATATTTTTGTATATATTACTTTTGTATATAATACTTTTTGTATATACTACTGATTATTTTGCCATTTCTAAAGTTGGAAAAGATCAATATTTAAAAAATATTGTAATTATGGGTGTACTCTCTTAACACTACAAGTACTTCGAAGCATTTGATTAAATTAACCAATTAAAAGAAAAAATTTTACTAATTCATCAACCAACAAATGCTTTAAAGCATTTGTAAAATTAAGCGAACCATAGCTTATGTTGCCATTTCTATGGACTCAGGATCATTCGTGATCCTTTTAGTGTTTTGCAACTATTAGCAAAGGTGCCGCATGAATTTTTTCTTCTTTCTATCCGATCTCACACAAATTGCAAATAATTTAAATTCTCACAATTAGTTTAGAACTCAATTGATTTCAATTAATTCTATCGTAATATAATTATAACAAGGTTACACTTGAATTATTACATTCAATCGCTAGCTGATTTGACCGTATATATTCTACAATTTCAAAAGAACTTTACTCCACAGAAAGTTCATAAGGAATTTGATGATTTAAATCTACGTGTAAATTGATCACTAGCAAATATAAAATAATGAACCAAGATAAATTTTCTTATGCCAAAATTTTTACACACAAATACAACAATGTCATTAAAAAAGAAATTATAAAATGTTAATTTGTGTGATTCGTGTGAAATCGGTTTTTTCTTGCATGCAGTTGGAAAATTTTCAGCACGGCTAAGCGCTTATTTGATTTCGTAGCAATGGCTTAGCATCAGACTATCTCTAATTAATAATAATTAATTGGCAGCAAAGAACTCTTCAGTTATGCGAATCAGAGAGTCTCTAATTAACCGTTTGAGTGCGAGAGAATCTTTAATATAATAAAAAATATATGTCTATATATTATGTATATCTCTCTAAGTTTTTAAAGTGGAATCTCACTTTAAAGGGGTTAAGCTGGAAAAAGAATAGCTCAATTTTCAATCTTTAAAAGTGAGATTTCACTTTTTAGAGTGATCTTTCAATCTAAAAATTTTAGAGAATACTCTCTTTTAACATTAATTGCAGCTATACAGATTATGAAGAATTTAATTAAATCGACAGGATCTAACATAAATTATACAAATACAAGAGAACTCAATTTGAACTGAATGTTGTAAAAATGTCAAAAAAGTTAAATTGTCGAAATAATCAATATATAATCAATAAGTGATAAATTCAAATCATTGATAAAAAAATTCGGATTTCTGATAAAAAACAGAATTATATATATTATACAAAAGTATTGAAAATCATGACTGAAGATATATTTTAGCAGTCAAACGGTTAAATCGCGCAAGTGGCACTTATAGTTATTACAAAATTAATAAAATTGAATAGTTTTCTTTCATTTGTTATCTTGTGATATAAATTGTGAAAACAATTGATCTTAAATAAATGAATTATTGAACAAAATTACAAATTACAGAAGTTAGAGAGAATTTTTTATATGTTGCATAAGAAATAATTAAAAAAATTAAACAATAAGAAATTTACGTGTAATCGAGTAATCTTTCATTCCAATATTTATCCTTTCAGAATTTTCCTCTCACATTTACTTTATTTTCATCCCCTCCTTCATTTTTCGCAAATCACAATAATTCGATTTACTTTGGAGTATTGTATCTGTATCAGATCTTTCGAGAATATCTCCATAGACTTGTATGCATTTTAAATTGTTTAAAGCGAGAAAAGACTTAATTATTTAATTAATTAGAATGCATGTAGATTCTTATTCACGCAAGACTTATGTTTAATTTGTTAGAACCTTCGAATCTTCTAAGCGATTTCCGAAGTTCTCGCGAATACATTCGAATTATATATATTCACATACATCCTAATGATTGCTAATGAACAGTTGACCAATCAGTTGGCTAATACGGGTGGAGCGCATAATTTTAACCCTTTATAATACTTTCCATATAAATTATAATTTGAGAAATTTGTATGTTTGTAACAATCTAAGTCATTTCTACATTACATAACTCGGATTAAGCCTTAAAAATTATTATTTATCTATTACGTAAATATAAATGTTACTAGTTAAATAAAAATTTCAAAAAGTTTTATCACTTGTATAACAAATAAATTAGCATTAATCACTAAACAATGTATATTTAGATCATATTAAGTATAAAATTAGATCATATTAAGTTTACAATGTATAAAGGGTTAAAGACATTAAACAGGTTCCAACACAAATAAGGAATGTTACAGTATATAGAGCATTATATCAACATTTAATAAAATATCTGAAACATTAACAAACGGACTATATAAACTACAAGGCTGTCCTTAGTACACAGCTAGTGAATAAGGATCATTTCGTTCCAATGTGTATGGATTTGACTAATAAATCGATTTTTATCGCACTTATTTCCAAATACTGTACATAGTCCTTATCAACATTTTGTGATTTCATAAACATAATTGTGAAATTGCAATAATGCACCCATATATCAATTTATAACAAATGTAATTTTCATGTTTTTTTCTTTTATATATAAAAGAAATTTTTATTTTTATTATCTTTCAAAACCTTTCTTTCTTTAATTATCTTTCTCTTGTAATTTATTTAAATTTCTTTTTTTAAACTAACTTTTCTCATTCTTATTTTCATTTTCTCAGTATTCTTTGGTGTTGGTATTATTAGATATGCTTGTCATGATATTCAATAAGCACGCATGATTTTCTTCAATGCATGTTTATAGCTTTTGTAAAAACTCTTTCTCAGTCCCTTCAAATTCTTTTCCTTTCATCCTTTTCAGTTTATAGTTTTACTGATGATCTTTTATCAATAAATTACTAATGTGGCGGCAATTTTAATTTGCGCGAACAGACATAATTTCATATCATAGTTTCTCTCTCAATTATTTATGCACTTTTTCATGTAGAACATGAAAAAAAATCACATTCAAAACTTGATGTAGAAAAACAAAAAAGAAAGTATTTTTTACAAATACATTGTTAAATTATAAAGATTTTGAGCGTAAGATGGCAATACAAAATAACGATTTCATCCGTTATAAACTGCATGATTATTTTTTCAAAAAGAGTTAATTATTAATAATTAGAAGAATTTTTTATTTATTTATTTCGTTTAATAGCTACGAATGTATTCAATATTGCGCGTAAATTTTCATAGCGTAATAAACATTTCATTTAGTGTAATAAATGTTCAACAAAAATAGATCATCGTATAAATAAAATTAATATTAATCGTTGCCCTGAGTGCTTTGGTACCCGACTAACGGAATTTGATTTCTGTCAGTTCTCAATCTATGGCAAAAGATGCACGAATCACGATAATGAATATAGTAAATATAAAAAAAGATAAAAATTCAGAATTGATAACATCAATTCAAAAGATTTAAATCATGCATACCATATTTGAATAGACACTAAGGATTTGCAGATTTCTGTAAAGAAATCAAACTTTGCAAATTTAAAGATCTATTATTTATCCAAATTTCTCTAACAATTCCGAAGAATTTATCGAATTATCTATAAGAAATTACAAAAAGATCTCTTCTTAATTATACAAATTCATTATCGAGTCTCGTGTGCTATTTTATATCTTCCTTTTTTTTCCTTTAATTGTATAATCTCGCTAAAATTGGCAAATAATTATGCTGAATTTTTCTTTTTCCATCTTTTATTTAATTTGGAACATTTTTTTTTATTTTATTTGGAACGCAACTCGTTGCGCAATATAGAAATAGTGCTTTTATAAAACATTGCTGCAGGAAAACGTAGGACATCAGTCGTTTTCCAACAGCATCCGCGAGCTCATTAGAAAAATTAGCAGCTTTTTTGCTTTTCTTTTTAATCATAATAATCGTAATAATTATTACGTAGGATCATTGTGTGTATATGTATATGTGTGTGTGTCGCAAGCGAAAAATAGATTATAGATATTGTACGTATACGCTGTCTTTTCTCATTTCATATGTTTAGATTTTCCGTTATATAGTTTATATTTTTTTAATTTTTCTTTCACATTTTTTTCTTGTTTACTTTTCTTTGTCTTACGTTTTTTCCTTTTTCTCTTTTCACTATTTCCTTCTATTGTCTTTTCCTTTCTTTCTTTTTTTCTTTCTCTTTCATTTATTCATAGTTTATTTAATTCTGAATAAGGCGATGGACTTAACTTCTCTTAGCGCTTATAAACTTAATAAATTTTTTGTTTGTGAAAACGTGCCAGGTGGTTCTTAGCATAACTCGGGGCAACTCGGCAGGATATTTGTGAGCTAGTACCGTTATAAGAGTATACATCTTTTTTCTGATTTATAATTATACACCACTAAATGTATTCTGTAATTCGCTTATTACTCATTGTTTCTCCTTCTCTTTCTTTCTTTCTTTGATAAAACACGTACAAACAGAGATACGGAATCATTTATAATAATAATGTACATTCAATGTATCGCGAAGAAAACGTGGCGCGCATTCATGACACACACACTTATTGATTATTATTAACATATTCTTATTACTTTTTATTATTCATTACTTGTTATTACTATTTTTAATTATTACTTAATTTTTCTTAATAATTAATTTATTAATAATGAATGTTTAATGCCGATTTTTCAGTTTTTCTTTGCCTTCTTTTCTGTCTTCCATTTTGTAATTGCTATTGCGATGCATTACTAAGTTCTCTCTTTTTTTCACACACACACACGCGCACACACACACACACACACACACACACACACACACACTCTCTCTCTCTCTCTCTCTCTCTCTCTCTCTCCTTCTTTAATTCATATCAATTTTCCCATATTTTTCATTTATCTTTTCCTATTTTTCGGAAAAGTTTTGAAAGTGATTGTATGAAGTTGACATGATAATTATATGTCTTTTCCCCGTTAAATTACATTAGTATAAGCTTCACACAGCCAAAAAATGAAAAGCACTTAAAACAGTGCTCAACACTATATAAACGATTTCTTGATCAATAATTAATTGATTTAATTAATTCACAAAACGGATTCTGCTCAACTATAATGGCAGGGATGGCTGCTATCGTATGCAGCCTTCGCGTTACAAATTCTTTATATATTTTTGTTTTTTAGATTTAGCCTACTAAATAGCTTATTCGCAAGTCATTCTTGGATGTTCATTGTGTGTATGCATATTGCGTATGTATAAGTATACATAATAACATTAGTATTTTACTTTCCGCAAACGAATTACTTCTTTTCTCTTCATAAAGTCGAGTGTAACATTTTCTTTTTTCCTGCGATTTATCTGCCCCGTGTTTTCTCCTGGCATCTGTTATATATATATATATATATATATATATATATATATTTCAGTATATATGTATGTATGTATATATATATATTTTTTTTTCTTTTCATATCACACATGTACATGATATATAGGGTATTTCATTAAATTTGAGAATCGGTAACAGATATTTATTCCACGATGAATTTGGAAACTTTTTTTTAAAGATGTTTTAGCAAAAATGAATCTTGAACAGAAAAAATTTAATGCAATACTTAGCAAGCTTATTCAAACTTGATTATAAAAACTGTAGTGATTTAAAAAAATTTTTGAATAAATCCAACTGTACACATATTCATCGAAGAATATAATTTTGCTACTGATTTTCGCGCTTTACGATTTGCCCTGTATATGATATATCTACATGCATTTACACATAATACTCATCGCGGCATAAATCAATCGTCGAAAACGTTACCCGAGAGATAACAAACATTCGCTTTAGTTCTTATACTACATTGTTTTTCAGCTTTACGTTTGACCCATATAATACCTAAATATATCACTTGAAAGCGATCGTCTCGATCTACGAGCGATCGTCTCGATCTACGAGCGCTCGCACTTGCTTCTTATTTCTCATTTTCATCAACTCTTCAATTTTTTAAATATATTCTCCTTTTATGTTCTTCTTTTTACATGAACATATGAGCATCTTTCACGCCATAATATTCTTATCCTTTTTTATGCGCAAGGATTTATGACAATTGATCCTATCTTTTAAATGCGCAAGGATTTATGACAATTGATCCTACCTTTCGCATATCGATCTTATGTAATACAATCTGCATTCGTTATTATTTGTATGTGATATCATATGATTAATTTCAGCAATTTATTGCTATTTTAGTTCGATAGTATTGATCGCGTAAAATCGAGCAAGGAAGGATCGATCGTGACAATCCAAAAAGGGCCCAGAAAAAACGGGGGATGCTCGAGAGTGATGCCGGCACTCTAATCTGCTTTTAATTTATTTGCTTTATCTTCATGGAATAATAATATTCGTAATATCTTGCCCAATCTGATATATGTGTTATTTTATTATTACTATTAGTACTATTAGTTAATCTTTTTGTTACTCAAGAATTCGACGGTGCGTCAATTATTTCCTCTTCGCTTCTCTTTTTCGTATTTAATTAATTAGTAGCGACGAATCATTTCATTCTATAGCGATAGCGAAATATAATTTTAGCTTCGTAGCGAGAGACTAATTCTTTTCTTTTTTTAATTTTTATCTAGTTTTTTCGGAATGCATCTTCGACTCGCATAATTCATTACCAATAATAATTTTTTTCTTCCTCTCACTCATTTTCATGCACGCAATACATTCTTTCTTTCTTTTGCTTCTTTATATTTACGCGTTCATTCACGCTTTTTGTCCTTTTTCTTTTTTTCTATCTTTTTCTTGGATCGTTGATGAAGGAGACGCTTTTTAATTAACAATCGCTTCATCAATTCTTACAAAACTATGAAAAAGATCATTAAAAAAATATTCCGTCCTCTTTCTCTGGAACAGAATACAAGTAACTCAATTTTATAAAAAGATCAACGACTACTTCCACTCACTCATTCTGTGTTATTTGAAAAAATCAAAGCCATTTTCATGCTCACAGTACACAAAATGAAAATTACGCTGTCGCGACATATCTTGTTAGTTTTTTTCTTCTTTCTTTGTTTGAATAAAATACATGATGGAAGTTCAATGGATTTTCAAGGATTCGCTTTAATATGACGATTTTTAGAGACTGAAAATAATTTCAAAATTACTAACTAAATCGAATTACAATATTTTCATATAATTTCTTGATGAATAGATAATTTTGTTTATGATATCAAAAATTTTTAGAACAGTTATTGCCTCATATTTTAATAAAATTTTAATCTAATTTGTTTAATTTATTAAAGGATTTAATTTATTAAAGGATGAATTAAATAAAAGATATATATTAAAGATAATGTAATTATTATTTGAAACTAATTTTTGAGCAATTTTAATAAGAAATTTTTGAAATAAGAAAAATCAGATAAGAAACCTATTCATTTTTGAAAACTCGTCATAAAAGCTCCACTTTGCGTTTATTTTTAAGCGACGAAAGACTGCCGATGAAAAAACAGAATAATAATGTATCTGGCATTTTATAATATTTTCTCTATCTTCAACTTTTCGTATTTTTTCAATCATACTATTTACAATCGTTTTGACTTGATGGAATCTACTTGAAATTTTGATACGAATATTATTCATAAATCCGACGCAGCAACAACGATGATGTAGTTCGCCACCTACTGCTATGTTCATGTACTCTAACTACTGGCTGCCTAACGAAATTGTTTCTTGTTACCTAAATACTTCACGTAGCATTTTTTTGTTTGATAGCAGCAGTAGTTGTAATAGTAGTAATAATTAGTAGTTAATAATAGTAAGTAGTAGTGATAAGTAATAGTAGTAGTAATAATAATAGTAATGGTTGCAGTAGTGATAGTAGTAAGAATAATAGTAGTAGTAATAAATTTATCGTTTCGAAATATTTTTTCACTTTCTTATCACTTGTTCTTACGCATTTTCTTTCTCTTACTCTTTTTTCTTCATCTTTTTTTTTCTTGATTTTAACTAGGCTGATAGTTTGATGTACAATTTTTTTACATTTGTTTTTTTATTACTTCTATGTCTTTTCTCAGACTAAATCAACAAGGCGAAAAATTTGAGTATTGAAAGCGGATAACGTAAATCTTCATGTAATTATTGTATAAGTAATGTTATTTTATTTCTCTCTCTCTCTCTCTCTCTCTCTCTCTCTCTCACACACACACACACACGCGCGCGCGCGCACACATACACACAACGTGCGTGCACGCATATCTGTTCTCATCTTTCTATCTCTTTTGCAATCTCTATCATACTGAGGACTAAAATTTCGTTATCAACATTATGTCTATTAAAAGACGAGATCAGTCATCTGTTAAATCCACTTCTAAAATTACCTAATAAAAACGAATTGTTATTTTTCTTTTGAAGTGGTTACTTGCTTCGTTGTTTTCCACGTAATTGATTGCTTGCTTGAAACGGCTGATACACAATGAAATATCAGAACAACCAATATAACTTGGTATCAGCAACATTGAAAAATATTTTAATACTAAATAAAAAATATTTTTTTTAAAATATTTTATAACTAATGAACAATTAATATATGTCCATAATCAATGCAATCCTTATGTTCCTTTTTCACCAGTTACAGTGCAAGACTATTCAGCTCTAAGAAACGGAGAATATTAATAATACCTGATTTTTTAATCACATTTATTTTCTAATTAAATATCTCTTCTAATCATTTTATTAATTTTCATATTATGAAAGATTGATGATTATGATAGATCGAAATTGTTCCATTCGACAGCAACTATTTTTTTTCGCGTGTGTTAACTACGAATAAAGAAAACTATTTTATTCTTTATAGTAAGTTATGAGCTAGTTCTTTAATTCCTGCTTCTATATTTTATTCGATCTCTTCATTATGTATCAGCCTTAAATTATATGCCTTACATCTTTCTGTTCTAAACAAAAATAGTAAAATATCAAATCAAGTATAAGGATTTAAATAAAATCTTTCCTTGCAAAATTTGCAAACAAAATTTTAATTAGCTTTTACTATTAACTTTTCATGATAATAAATGAAAAGTGTAATTACATAGTAAAAGAATATTATATATTAATTACACTTTTACTGAAAAAGTTTATGTTTGAGCAGTTTCATTCTTTTTTTTAAATCGAATTGAAAATTGATAACTTTAAGAAATGGAACAATGACTTTGCATTTTTTCTTTTACAGATTTCTTTCTCGTGATTTCTTGAACTCTATGCGAGCGAAGATACGTCCCATGTGTCGACTTTAAAATTTAGATCGAATCAGCATATCGAAGATCGATCGAATCGAGTCGGTTTGACTCCATAGAATGTACTTGGAATTACTCTTTGACGCGATGTAAATTAAGAGATGTGAAATGGCAGTCTTGGCAATTCTGCAACGTACTTTCGTCGTATGGAAAAAGACGAACAGAAAATACTCCGTGTGATTGGATGCGAGGATCGATTGGCATGCCAATTCGTTCTCCACAGACAATAGCTTATCTCAATATCATATATCTTCCTTTTCCTTTTCCTTTTTGACATGAATTATATTGTTGTTTAACTTATAATTCGAAATTACTTCTTTTTTTGTCATCAAACTAACATATAATAATGTTTTTTCGAACAAATTAGAAATCACTTTTACAAAGAATTATTAATTCGATAAAAAATTTACTCATAAAAAAAGAAAAGAAAAACTATAAGAACAATATAAGTTTTTTCAACATTTCACAAGTTTCTATTCTTTATTATGAAAAAGATACTTTTTTTAATTAAAAATTATATAAGAAATCACTTAGTGATTCTTTTACCTTTGAGCTTTAATCAAGACGAAGAACATAATGTATACAAATTATTAACAGACGTGTTTCAAACGCGTTGTGCATGCTAATTATCATCATTATTTTGCTTCTGCAAGCAATCATCCACGATTTTCAGGAAATCGTTATCATATTATACACGAAGACAGAAATATCAAATTGCATATTTGAGAGATTGAAATTATGATTTGGGCATAAAATTCGTGCGCCACTGGCAGACATCTTCGGTTTTTTTTTTTTTTTTTTGGACGTTTCTTATCATTACAATTGCTCATACCGTCTTTATTCATATTCGATCTATTGTATAATATCTCGGAATTCGTTATTCAGAATATTTCCACCCCCGTCACTTAATACTGGTATGTAATTTCTCTTTGTTTAGATATATCTAAGCGTAAAGATAATTTTGAATAAGCGAATAACTATTTCTTACATATGTTAAGAATTTTAATGTAATAATAACATAAAATTATTGTAATTTCAATATCAATGAATGATTTTCATGAAAAATGTAATCTATATAGCAATTTCTACATATTTTATCATTTTAAGCAGCGGGGGTGTAATTTAGAATTGCTAAAGTAATTTTTCACATATTTTTTTGGAGTATCATAAAAATTATTTGTATCATCGTTTTTGTAAATATCCGATTATGGTCATCAATAATCAATAATCTGAAATTGAAATCTATTTTTCGTTTTTTAAAAAATAATTCAACCTCATCAACCAACGTTAACATTATCATTTTATCAGCATTTAATTATGTTACATGTGCAAGTGCATGAATGTAATAAGATAAAAAATAAATTCTATTGTCGAATAACATATCGTACATCATACACAATGGCAAATTGATTAGAAAATCGATTTTCTCAATGTCCTTTGTTTAAAAAAAGAAAAACAAAGGAACAGAACAGTCTACGCCGTACACACACTCCATCTTTTTCTCTTTTTCTCGTTCCCTTTTGCCTCTCTTTCTTTCTCTCTTTTTCTCTTTGTCTCTGTAGTTACCATTATTCAGTTCTACATTTTTAATGCATCTTTTACAAGTTTTCTTGTCGCTTTCTTTTTTTCATCGCAAGCAGCATTTTCTAAACATTTTCGCATTTGTGATAATCATAAAACGTACTTTGTTAATTTATCCTCACCTATATGTACGGTAATCAATTAATTTATATTGATAATAATTAATATAGTATTATCTGGTACAATCCCCATTTGTTGCTTCCGTTTCACTGGCTCCCCCTTCTTTATTTCACCTGTTTGGTATTTTGAAAGGCGGAGGAGCCCGTAAGGACGGGGGGATACTCGATAGCGCTTATACGAAAACGCCAAGATGTTTCTTTGGTATCATTTGTTACATCTTTATTTTTTTTTGTTTTGAACACTGGAGTCGGTGGTGTCGGGGGTTGGGCCGCACGCGTGCACGCTCGCACGCAGACAAGGAATATCCCGTCCCCTTCGTTCGCACGTGGGTCCTTACGCGGGGCGCAAGCTCGTTGAGAAGGTGGAAAAGGTGATGACGACTCGAAAATGGATTATAAATTCATCCCCATCTCAGCTCTTCACACCCTTGGATCCACCTCACTCTCTTCTGTTTTTCCAATGTCTCAGATGGAAAAAGCTGCCAGATCGGATCTCCGAAGGATCATAATCCTGATGATCCTTCGCGTATTTTTTGACCTAAGATGCCCCTCGCAATGACGGACCTGGACAGGCTAGCGAGTGATGCCAGCCGCTTATGACTATGATGACGAGTGAAGGAGGCCTATGTCAGGCATCGCAGGGAAATGCAGATGCATCCCTTTGACAATTGGCTCAATAACGGCCACCACGCTGCCATCATCTCCTTCACTATAATCGATCCGAAATAGGAAATAAAAATATCTATTGCAATACCGATATCGATATAAGTATCACGTGAATATTATATTAAATTTACAATGCATACCTAGTAGTCAGACGTCAGTCTCGATACTCATGCAAGCTGGATTGATATTATTATTGTGGCGAGGGTTGCAATTTGACTTCTTCGTAATCTCCTGATGAGAAAATAAGGTGCCTTCTTCTAATTCCATCATATCCGACGAAGATTCTGACATCGAGATCTTCTTCATACCTGAACATGCACATATTCCATAAAAATTTCCATTCACTTTTTATCTCTATTTGAATATTGATCTATTCTCAACAATTCTTAAACTGACAATGTACAATACATTTAGTAAGTTACTGATTCATTATGACAATATTTTCAAACAAGTTTATTTTATTTATAGTTCAATATAATCATTTTTCTGACATATCTATAAATACAGCGTTTGCGTAATATTTTGAAGTTACAATAGTATTATAAAAATTACTTGACAAAATCATCTTTAGGGATAGGTAATGTTAAAAAAAGATTTCGAGTGTCAAAAAACGGATTTCTAAAAACATTTTCTATAACTGAGAATATCTTGAAAAAATCGAGGTTAATTAATTAATCCAAACATTTTTTAAACAGTTTAATTCAACTTATTAATGCCTATTTCCACCAATGTAGATTAACTTTAATCTTGATTCAACTTATTCTTCGTCTGTTTCTAATCTTTAGAATTAGAAAAAGACGAAGAGTAAGTTGAATCGAGATTAAAGTTAATCTACATTGATGGAAACGGACAGAGGAGACCAACTTTCTCTGGAAAAGCTCTGGATATATCAAAGTAATGCATATTCTTTGATCTAAATCGAAATGCTAATTTTCCTATTTTGGTCATTTCGATCTAATTGTCTGTAATTCAATAAGCGCTTAGTATTATTGATATAGGGTATGATTAGTAAGTAAAAAATGGAAGACCTTTGTGCTATTTTGGTATATCTAGAGCTTTAAGAATTCCTTCAAGAATCAAGAAAATCGATTATTCCTTTTTTTACATTTTTTAAGTAACAATTCAAGATTCATTGAGAGAAATTAAATTTAAAAACACAAGAATCCAAAAACACTGGCTACTTGATCAATTTTTCACAAAAAAATGCACTCGAACATTGATTTATCGATTATTTTTGCCCGCCCCTATCTTGAATTCTTGTTTACTAATTTACTTTTTTATTGGATGCACTCAGAACCGTTCACTGAGCTTAGTGAACGGTTGTCATTCTGAATGCACCCATTATAAAAAAATAACCTTTTTTAAATAATTCTTAATCAATACGATAGAAACTTAATAACAATAAATTTGCATATCCTGAAGATAATAGGACGTACCTAAGGTGCCAGGAAGATACGGGCAACTAGTAACATGATTGAAATTCTGTGATTGCATCTCTTCCTGGTCAGTCTCACGATGATAAAAGTAGTTGAAATTGGAAACAATTACGGGAACGGGTAGAGCAATCGTCAAAACACCGGCGATTGCACACAACGAGCCCACAATTTTTCCCCAAACCCCGACGGGCCTGCAACAAAACGGGGAGAAATATCTTATCAAACATCATGCGTATAGTGCGATGTATTAAGCTCGATCTACAGCCAATCTGATGTGTCAATTTTAAAATTGATATATCAGATTGACTGTCGCAAAAAACTTGCGATTCGCGACTCGCGTTCTGCGTGCTTTGTAGATCGGGCTTTATAATGCAGCTTGGGATTATGATCACAAAATTTGGCTTGGTGCTAGGTGTGGTGTTTCTATCTTTGTGTGAGTCTGCCGTGTTTAGTGTGACGCTACTTATACGGTACTGGTGGCAGTAGTTACATGACAATCCGCGTGCATTGGCAGAATGTTAAATAAAGTAGACATATGCCGTAAAAAATATTGCATATCAATTATATCTATTATACATATATTCAAACAAATCACTTGTATACATACATATTTCATCTTATTACTAAAATTATATTACAAAGAATCATCTCTTTTACAATATTTTGACATGGAATATTTTGACAGCTTACACCTTCGATTTTGCATTCTGCCAATGTTATACGATCCCATAAATTTTCGACCGTATATAAACATAGCATGATGCATTTAGTATAAGCGAGCAGCCTAGACTAGACTAAAAAACTAATGTAAGGACTCGTCAAAATGATCTCTTCATAATGTACCACAATTCCTTAGAAAAAGAATATTATGTTATTAGTCCACTGAAAATAACTAACGCTAACTGATATTATTTTATATTCCATGAAGCTCGAGCTACATAGCAGAACGCAGATCATAGGTTGCAAGTTTGTTTCGACAATCAAAAGCAACAAGCTTGCAACCTGCAATCGACGTTCTGTGTGCTATGTAGATGGAGCTTTAGAATTTATACATTGACTCTGATCGATCAATTTATTTGGCTACATTTGATCGCAATAAAGTCAGAACAATTCGATATATCAATGATGCACATGAGCACAGAATGGCACTTGACTGAATCGATGCTTTGAGTTTTTAAAGAAGAACAAAACAATTGAGTATCTTCTCTTTTATTGATGTTCACAAAAGAACAATGACTCGTTGTGTATCGAAGAAGCATGAAAAATTATGATATCTTTATTAGAACAGAATAAAAATAGCTCAATACTTCGAAATCATTTGAATGTTTAATATATATTGCAAAAATTGTATTAATCAATTATATTGTTCAATATCTCATATACGTACATACATATATACATATAGCGTATGTTCTACAGAATTAAAAGTTAAACAATATGATTAATTTCTGCTGATGATTGATTAGATCAAAAGGACAAATTCATGATTCTTGTCAGTTAATTATTATGAATTCATTAATGTTTGATATAACAAATTCATGAAGATACAAAACAATTCGCCAGCATCTGTATATTAACAATAAATCAGGGTTGGCAAGTAACGCGTTATTTGTAACATTACAAGTTACTTTTTTCGGTAACGAACGTTATATGTTTTTTTGAGTAACGTTCATGGTAACGCAATTACATTTTTGAAGTAACGGTAATGATTTCATTAGTTATTTTATTTCTAACTATGTAAAAATTTAGTTATAATTATAGCCCTAGAAAACAGAGATGAAACATTAACAATCTGATTGGCTGTCTAAATCATGCGACGACGCTTTTTTTTCGTTGTATTCACAGTTCATGTATAGACTAACTCTCTATGTATAGCATGTGATGAGATCACATGAGATTTTACGCCAATAAATATCCTTGTGGAAAAAAAATTATATGATACAATCTTTACAGTATAATTTCTTAAAATAAAATTTTTTCTGTGTCATATCTCACAAATTAAATGTATGTATATAATGCAGATTACGAACAATACTATTTTTTTATTATAGTATTATTTTACCCTTAGAGTATTCACGATAAGTCATTCACATCTTGTTTTTTTTCTTCGAAATATTGCACCTGGCTAAATAATTCTTTAACTCTTTCTTTTTAAATACAATTTCATAAATGTTTTTTAAAGATGTTAAAATATACAATAGCAATCTATTCATAATTTTTGTATATTTGCAAAAATTATGGAAATTAATTCACATATAAACGACCCATTATGTAATCTTTTATAGTAAAAGAAAATTATATATGTATTAAGAGTTAAATGTATAATTTAAAGTCTACTCTATTAACAGTAATACGAAAAATAAATTTATTTAAGTATAAAAATTACAAAAAATGCAGTATATATTATGTGATATGACAGCATCTGTTTCATCTATTTCATTCATGAAAATAACGCACAATGTTTACTAAAGGCATATATGTTTTTAGCTTTATTCCTCTATTAAAAAATAGAATTTTGACATCCTTTTTATATTTACTGCAAAAATCTGCATATAATATTCTATTAATATCAAGAAAAAAAAGTAACAACTCGTTATATTTTGAATAACGATAACGAGTTATTTTTACAAATCAATAACTATAACGGGAACGAGTTATTTTTTTTAGGAAAAAGAACGGTAACAGTAACGATTTATTTTTAGGTAGGTATTAACTTTGCCAACCCTGCAATAAATAACTAAAGTAGATATTATATTAGTTTCAAAAAAGACATTTAGACTCATAAGATGTATTATGCTAGGGATCTTCATAATGTAATGATTAATATGATTATATTAATAGAAATGGCATAGTCATGTGGAAAAATGAGGTTGAGCAAGAAAATAACATTTAAAATATAACGATATAATGGTAATAGAATGATTATTGTAATAATAATAGTTCTGACAATCGCATGCTGGGCAATCGTCAAACAAGAACGCGTGCCTTAGATTCTTTTTGTAAACAAAATTTTGTAAAATTAGAAAATTCAGAAAACTCTTATTTCATATCATACCAAAGAAGAATCAAATTACCGAAAAAGAAATTGAATAAAATGCGAATGAATTTGAATAAAATCAAAAGTTTGAATAATTAAAAATTATCTCTGTAAATAATTAAGTTAAGAAAAATGTGACTTGATCAATTCGCTGATCAGAGATCACATGATCACAAATGATAATCTTTTTCTGTTCGTCGATCAAATGATATACAGAGATATAATGTAATGATATAATGTAGAGACACATTCTTCATCATTTCGATGTATCGAGATAATGTAATTACTTTCTATTTCACTTAGAAATCTATCTAATTGTAAGTGAAAATTAAAAAAAAATGAAGTTAGAATTTATATGTTTATTAGGGTTTGTTTGAAGAATGTTTGAAGACGAGTCGACTTTTTTTGCTCAACAGATCTTCCCTGATGATTATACTTCGCTGTCCAAAAACTTCCACGGTGATAAATAGTATCATGCGTGAGCCATGCGGGTTGATGTTATTCTGCGATCATTTAATAGGCAAACAACATTCGCTTTTGCTCAAAATAGATCACTATTGACTATGTTATCAAATCATTTGAAATAAAATAAATAAAAAAGAATCACAGGTCACGCGTGATCATACCTTGATATTTTTTTTATGTTAATAAATTAATCAGTAAGAATTGTAATATTAACATATAAATTTTTTCCGTGCATTCTTTGTTTTTTATTATTCATTATTTCTTTTCTTTAATAGAACATTTTCATTTTTTTTTATTAATTTGTAAATCTATACATACATATTTCAAGATGAAATCTTTTATTTATTATGAAATCTTATTATTTATTAATACTCAGCGTTATGGTTCTACTGGATAACAACTAACAATGTACAATGAACAAATATCATAATCTTACAAACAATATTGGTCATTTATAGTGCGGGTTCATTAAACCGCGTCACGGAAGTCATCGGAAGTAGAATAGCTGCGGATACTTCGCGGTCGCTCGCATTTCGCGGGTGTGCATCGATCGATACGCAAGAAGAACACCGACGAGATACTACATATTAGAGACCGTCTCTGAAAAAAATTTTCGAATTTACAAAAAGGGCCTCAAGAGTAATTGAAGAACGCTGACATTATCGACGATTAATATAAATTTCCAATTATTAACATAATAAATATTTGGCTAATACATTATTAAATTGATTTTTTTATTATATAAATGAGTACCATAAATAGGTAAACATACTTATAATGCTATAATATCTTATATATATTGTCGCAAAATTACAATTTTTTTCTATTGTTATCATCTCTATTGATAATCAACTTGGACGATAATATTAAAATCACAGTATTAAATAAAAGTATCGTTGAATTCGAAATATATTCGAAATATATGTATGCGTCTCTACGAAACTAATAAAACTCGTAAAATTAAACTATATTGTCAGTATCTTTTACTCTTAATTATTTTAATTTCAACATAAACTCCGTAAGAATGTTGGTCTTTAATAATATTTCGTTGATGACAAGAGTGTAACAGTATATGATTTCAAATCTCTGCATTTTTCGCTCCGGAACGATCGCTCCGGACACAAAGTGTCTGAGGATACTTAATTTACGAAAAGCAATTACTCAAAAGGCCTTCTAGGTTTATTACATCAAAAATTCTTTTCAAGAGAGGAAAATCAAGAATTATCGAAATACCAAAGATTTCATTCAATTATCAAAGAATAAAAATAACAGAATTAATTAAAACTTTGTCTTTCTTTTAAATCTAAAAATAATATTTAATACAATTGTATTTATCGAATACAACAGATATTTTAAAATTTATAAAATGTACAATTTAAATAAATTTTATTATGATTTTAACATCAAATAAGATTTCGAGGATATTTTTCTCGATCTATATGATATAATTCTTAAAAACCATGTTTGAGCAAATGGCGAAATGTATAATGCTCAAGAGAAATAATGGGCATCGTCAAAATCTTTATGAGCGTCGAAATTGGTGTTGATCTGAGGTGATGTGATCTGAGCTACACTAATTTTATACATTCATACATTTGCGCGAAGTGCCGAGAAAGCTACTACAATAATAGCTCTAGAAAATTCACGGATGTATATAGTATGTTTTAATGAGAGATGCGATTTATATGAATTTAGAATAAATTAATTTTTAAGAAAAGTTTGATTTTTTTGCAATATAAAAAAACGTAAATAATCAAAAACAAAAATATTATGAAATGAATGAAATGAAATACGAAATGTAATCTATTTATTAAAATATTATGGAAACATATAATTATAGGTTGCATAATTAGAAAATGACATGATAAGTAGCAGTTTTTATTCGCGATATTTGAAGTCTTCTGATCATGATTGAGCAATATAATAATATGAATTTCATAGAAAGTGCTCTATTAAATTTAATAAGAATAATGCTTATGAAATATGATAAAAAAACCTAAAATATTTCAAAGATTCTAGTAAAAAGCTTTGAATTTTAATATAAAGATGTAAAACATAAAAAAAATATTAGTTTTGTAATTAATAAGTGCGTCAATAAAAGATCAAAAGAAATTGGAAAAGTTTATCAATTTTATTCAGTTCAATAAAAAAAATAATTGATATTTATATGTAAAAACTTTAATCATTATCCTGAAATATTCTATATAAATAACTTAATCATATCATATAATGGTATTATATACAATTATATGGCATGATTAAGCTATTTATATGGAATTATAACGGTATTATAATATTAGGTGTAGTAAAAAGAAATCCATTATTTTTCCATTCAATTTCATGCAAAAATAATGGATTTCTTTTTACTTACTACACCTAATATACCATTATATTGAATTGTCCGGAAAATTCGTACCGAACTTTGAAGGAAAATTGAAACGCAGATTTCAATTTTAGTATACATTTATTAAATTATATAGGTTAGTTGGCAGGAACTTCCGGACAATCCAATATAATTAATCAAATTAGAGATTCCCAATTAAATAAATTTACATTTTGCAAATTTACATTATCGTGAACGCACAGTTAGATTAATTAAAATTTTTATGTAAAATTACTTATCAAAATTTATTTATCAAAATTTCGCGTTAAATATTATATATTGTCCATCATTACAAATTTTAAACAAACAAGAAAATATATAATCGTAGAATAATAAAAGCGTGCTTCGAGAAACGCGTGCCAATCAAAAAAAAAGGTAAAAAGGAAAAAATCATTGCGCCAACAATCTTGACTAATCTGAGTTATAGAATACAATTCAATAATTATTGCGTAATATTAATAATATTCATATTGCGTACCGACTATTGTATATTTATTTGATTTATTAATTTGTTTAAAGAGTTCGCAATTTTCCAAATAATCTTATTATTAAACTCTTAGTCAGTGTTGGTGCAATCTCAAAAAATGTTGAGTGACCAAAAAAGGAACTGCATGTGTTTGTTAGATCTCTCTCTCTCTCTCTCTCTCTCTCTCTCTCTCTCTCTCTCTCTCTCTCTCTCTCTCTCTCTCTCTCGCTCCCTCCCCCCTCCCCCCTCCTTCCCCCCTCCCCTCCCTCCTCCCTGCCCTTCTTTCCCCCCTTCTCTCTCTCTCTCGTTCGCTCGCTCGCTCGCTCTCACTCTCGCTCTCTTTCCCTCCCTCCAACCCTTTAAGTCTCTTTCTCTTTAATCTCCTTCTTCCTTCTCCTCCTTTTCTCATTTTTTTTCTTTCTCCCTAACTTTCTTTTTCTCGTTTTGATGCTTTCTCTCTTATTCTCTCACTCTTTTTTTCCTTCTTCATCTCTTTTTTTCTTTTTTCTCTCTCCTTTTTCCAATTTTTTCCTCCTTTTAATTTTTCTTCGTCTTTTCTCTCTTATTTTTTCCCCTTCCTCCAATTTCCAATTCTATTTCCTGCCCCAATCTCTCTCTCTCTCTCTTTCTCTCTCTCTCTCTCTCTCTCTCTCTCTCTCCTCTCTCTTTCTCTCTCTCCTTCTCTCAACGACCTAAACGGTCATCGTTTTTTTGCGGGCATTAACTAAAGTCTTAAATGAAAGTGAGTACATCATACGTCATGTCACCATAGCCCACGGTCGTCATCGTGACAACGGCCCACCAGAACGCGTCCGGAATGGACTTGAAGTATGAATTCTCGGAGCCGGCCTCCGCGAAGTATACCGCCGACGAGAATAGCACCACACCTGCAATGCAAGGAAGAAAACACCGGTTCAGTGGGTTTAACGCCCCCGGTGGCTCTGTACCTCATGTCGCCGTAGCCCACGGTCGTCATTGTGACCACCGCCCACCAAAACGCGTCCGGTATTGATTTGAAGAAGCTGTCCTGCGTGCCGGCCTCCGCGAAGTAGACTGTCGACGAGAACAGCACCACACCTGCAACGCACACAAGAGGAAGGCACGTGTCAGGACGGTATACGTCATCGTCCACTCGCGTCGTATACATCGGTCTCGCGGACGCGAAGATCCGACTACTGAGATCGTCCGATCTGTTCGTCTTCCTGATCGCACCTGGAATTGTCCATGTGACATACGTGTATCCCAGGATTAAATAGAATTATTTATGACCCATTTATGTAATCGGTTGATCGCACCTGGACCGTCCACATGATGTACGTTGTAAGTACATGGCTCAGTTATTAGAATCATTCAATCTGGATGATTTCATGATCACACCTGAAACACTTGGACCTAGAATGTCCATATTCTAGAACTAGAATCAACTGATTGCCTTTCAATCAATTTCTGATTTATTTTCAGTTAAAAATGTGTCAAATGATTTTTTATTGAGAATCTACTCGTCTATCGATAGCAAAAAAACATTACTAGAAATCTTGTACAATTTTATTGTCTTTTTATATATTAGTGTAACACATTTAATAACAGGAAGCTTTTCCCTGTCACACTGAAGCATTTTGTGTGTGTGTGTGTGTGTGTGTGTGTGTGTGTGTGTGTGTGTGTGTGTGTGTG
>Ga0157363_1001073_pt1 | contig 22156 bp, 20 predicted proteins | sample AttsexASBM1_FD_111477 | JGI IMG/M metagenome (GOLD analysis project Ga0157363, IMG submission 111477) | Fungus gardens microbial communities from leaf cutter ant in Ribeirão Preto, State of São Paulo, Brazil - Atta sexdens ASBM1 | ecosystem: Host-associated > Fungi > Mycelium > Unclassified ... | reverse complement strand
TTTTAGAAGGCTAAATGTTAACGCTTTAAAACCACAAAAAGGCGGGAAGATATATAAAATTTAAATTGTTATTTCGGTTGTATCAAATCTAAAGCTCAGAACTTTTTTGTACACCTAATAGATCATAATGTCCTAATTTTTCTTAAAAAGATTAAATAACTACAATATAGATTATTAAGTGAATTAAATTTTTTATTTTTTTATTCATATGTGATATAAATATATAACACATAACGATATAACTATATAAGTTATATAGGTAAAGTTATATAACTTCAAAAAAACAGCCAACATAGAGAAGGTACAAGTGATTACCTTTTAATAAGTCTTAAGAAATTGACCAATTATAATCGAATGCGAGAAGAATATTTGACTGTAATTGGTCAATTTCTTATACTTAAGGCTTAAAACACTTATTGTAGATCCGAACTAAGACTTATGGCATAACGGCATAAACCAATCAGAGGGCTGTATTAGCAGCTTAAGAAATTACTTGAGATGATCTTAAAATATGAACATTATGACTACAGTCCTTAGTCTTATTATATCTTATTATTTTTCTAAGATATTTAAAAGAAATAAAAAATTTTTTAACTTAAAAAAAGTTAACTTAAAAGTAACTTAAAAGTTAAGTTAAAAGTTAAGTTAAAATTTAATGCATTTAAAATTAAGTTAAGTTAAAAGTTATTAACTTTTTAACTTTTTTTTTAACTTTTAATGTTTTAACTTATAATTACTACTCAACCTTAATTAATATAGATTAATATAGAATATTTTCTTATTACTTAGATGTAAGAGATCTTTCTGGCATAATTAGTTTAGTGTTGCCAATTTAGTAAAATTTCTATCAGATTTGAAGGTTTTTTTCTTTTTGGAAATATCGAAAAATTTTTTGGACAAAAAGTTTAGAAGAGGACTTTCCAAGTGACTTTAGAGAGGAAAATATAAAGGAAAGTAAATTACAGCTAAATATTGAGAAAAATGTCATTATAAGAGATAACTTTTGAACAGCTTGTAATGACTTAGACTTGTGGAGACTTGGTAATGATTATCTTTTATACAAACATGCACCGATATGTTTCTATTATTAATATCTGTCGACAATGTGATTTTTAATTACATACGTATCACATGATATGCATAGATGATAGACGCATGTATGTACATGTTGAGATGCTGGTGGAAAGATCTGTTATTGCTATAAAAAATACGAACATTTTTGAGGAAATTATGCTATGACTGTCTGTTGGTTGTTATAAAGAATCGTGTTTATTTCGAAGATAGTTACGACCTGTTGAATTAAATAAAAATTAAATGAAATGTATGGGGAATAAATTAGAGGTTATGATTGAGGTCAGTGAACGATTTTATATGCTGAAAATTAATAACACGTTGTTGATGACACATTGTTTTAACAATGTTAAATTGTGTATTTTTATATTAAAGAAGAATATGTATTTTTTCTTAGCATAAAATCAAAAGAATCATATCGTTAAGAATATTTATAAATTCATTATCTTTTCAGAAATATAAATATCAGAAGAAATTGTATAAAAAAAACAGATTCATGCTCGAATAGGTGTCTGAAAATTAGTTTTATATATACGTCTACAAAAATTGATTTTATACATTATAGATATAAAGAGATTATTTATCAATGAGATATGCCTCGGTCCCAATATATAAAAACTTGCCTGAAAATTGTTAAACAATTATGTCCGTTAGTAACATTAATGTCCACTGTATTTGTCATTGCAATTACGATTTATATCAATGAGAAAGTCTCGCCGATCTTCGTTTTCCTCTGCATGCAAGTATATCTCAACTGGTATTCAGTATATAACATCAGCTGTAAGTCGAATCCGATGAAAGTCAAAGAGATACAGAATAATTTATGCAGCGTGATCACTCAACAGCGTAAGGTCGAACAGATTAACAGTACGCAATTACCGACTCATAATACGACCTACAAGTTCTGGCACTGCGAGAAGTGTCAAAGTTACATGTGCAAACCGACACAGCATTGCGTCTTCTGTAAGAAGTGCTTTCACTTCAAGGATCATCATTGTTTCTTCCTGGGTGCTTGCATACTTCGCCAGAACATGGGCAACTTTATCCTATTTTGTTTCTACACCTCGCTAACATGCTTGTACTCCTTGTGCGTGCTGGGTCCATACATGTACGAGAACATTAATCATATAGTGAAGAACGATGCGGATTATTTCAATATATTCCTGAACTTTGGTTTCCCTATTGCCTTGGCGAGACTGCTGCGTTCTAGAGATAGTTCGAGTATACTTTTAGTCACGATATTTGATACATTGATGTCGATCCTATGTATCTGTTTGGTGTTCGGCATATGGAAGTTGCACAGTTGTTTAACTGGCAAACAACGTTACGTTAATGTAACAGGAAGACAAAATTTGAAGGAAATCTTTGGAAGTTATGGTCTATCGAATATTATCTTTCCATATAACGGTCTGGTAGGCACACGAGATATCAATGGCAAATATGAACTAAAGGAAGTATGAAATTAGTCAAGTAAACAATGAATCCTAGATAAATCTAACACACATTTCTTTATTATGTACTTACGTAGCAATAAATACAGTCATATGTACAATATACTTATGCATTAATACATGACAGAGAACACAGATATGAGCGCATTTTATAATTATCGAATATTCTAAGATATTAAGTCTACAAATTGAAGTCAAGAATTGAAGTCTATAGATAGATATTCTTCCTTAATGATTTTTGCATACTTTTCATACATGAATAGCGAAAGTATTCTTGTAATGCGTTTAGATCGTGTAATAAATAATTCGCGTATTTCTTATATGATTAATTTAGAAATTAATGTTTGTTGAGACTAAGTTAATATGTGTAAATAGATATTCTATATATAAATATTGTTTATATTTATTTTGTTTCGGTGATAATCATTTTTGGATATATGTTTTATATTTGGTTCGATTTTCTTTACATGTATGTTCAACAGTGATATTACAGTTATCTTTCTGAATTATTTGGTGTACTATATGATTTTACTTTATTTAATTACTTATTTAATTCATATGATTACTACAAATATAAATATTTTAAATACAATGATAGTGCAAAATGTAATGTAATAGTATAACTGAGGATATATGAAATTTATTACATTAAATTTCAAATCAATATAATTGTATTCACAAACTTTAAGCAACTGATTTTGTAAATTTTTTCTTAATCCTGAAAATCTTGAAAGCGCAGTTTTATAACAAATAATTGAGCTTAAGAAATAAATGTCATTTAATGACATTTGTTTTGATAATGATGCACTTTCCCCAAATTTATTCACGCATTCTTTGCAATGCATATATACATATTTTTGCAGATTAAATTAAATTACTGTTATAAAAATTGTTTTATAATTCTGTATGTTGATAATGCTGTGCTTTGAAATCATTAGGATGAATAAATAATCCTTCCATCACAGACCATTGTGTATGAGGACTGCTTGAAGAATATTCGCCTACTACCTCAGTCTGGCCACTAATTGGAGTACCATAAGTTCTGCCACTAACAGCCAAGTACCTAAACACATATCAATATCATTTAAATATTTAAACGATACTATCTTTTATCTATATCGAAAATCCATAGAGGGGAGTATACTTACTTTTCAGTATCAATGTGCTTCAACATAATTGTATCATCTCTTTCCCAAAAATCAGTATGGCATATTAACATCCAATTATCGCCACTATCACCTTCTCCCTTGTTATCCCCATAAGCGGAGACCTCCTGTTTTCCAGTCAGGGGTGAGCTAACAAGATGCGAGTGAAGATTCTTTTTTGTTACGACATGCTCCAATCTGATATTATCTCCGCATTTAATTGGCCTCCTATTGAAAAGATCACAATATGTCTATGTACAGGTAAAAATTACAGTAATATGAGTATAAATCGTAGCTCACCCTCGTATACACTGCTTTCCTGATTCAGCTTTGACAAGCCAGTAAGAATTACCATCTTCTTTGGCATTGGTACCTGTTACAGATTGTTGTCCACTGCCACTACCATATTTTACTTCATGGGAATGTAATCTTACATTATAATCTACATTCATTAACTTTAGTACAGAGCCGCATGTTACATGTTGGGTCCCTTTAGCTGTAAAATGTATCAAATTGAGATATATAAACAAATTACATACACAATATTCCACTTGTATTAAGAAACTGAGATATATCAATTATGCTATAAAAACATTTATGTGCAATTGAAAAGCTCCCTGGCGTTAATTATAATACGAATAATCAACATAAATAAAATCAAGCAAGAAATATACATATTTATATGATACGAAATGATACTTTCAGTGATGGAAATAACATAACCCTATTGATTTATATTTACAAATCATATTTCTATGAAATAAATACAAAGAATACCTTGAATGTAATTTATGTGAAGTAAGATTATTACGAAGCTTGAAAAGAGTAGAAACACCGTGTAATCCATCATGGATTGGTGCTCTCGGCAGTAATTAACAATAGAATCGAGCAAGAAACCGTCACCGGCGATAATACATAGGGGCGTGAATACGTGTTGCCTCCCTATTGGTTATCATCCACGTGTCGACGTCTGCGTCCCGATACTAGCGCGATGCTCATCTTTCTACTTTGTTTACCCAAGTTCGAAACAACGTAAATTGTTTAATGATTCAAATTTAAGTAAAAGAGTCCTTTAAGTCTCGCAGGATATTAATTGCTAAAAAAATCAAGAATCTTTCAACAATCTTTTTTAAATTCCTCTTCTATATTTTTGATATTACAATTGATATTTATATTATAAATTCATACATTAAAATGAGATTTTGTAAAGTTTAAATAATATAAATCTCTTTCGATCTTTTTTAAATGATTTACAATATTTTTAGACTAAATAATGTAAGATTTTTGTATTATATTTAATAGTGGCATTAATTGTATTTTCAGTTCGAATTAAATATTTAAAATGTGATTAATTTTATAATCAAGGAAGGATTACAAAGACTGTTTTTGTTGTACTCGCAAAAAATAAAATCGATATCATTTTTTTATACTTTATAAGAGGAATCCGATGGTACTAGTTATAATTACGTACGATGGGAATACATATTAAGTTTAAAGTCGAGAAAACACTTGGCAAGAAGGCGAGAAGAGACAACACACTATTTATGTATAACAAATATATTTTTATATCGCATTGGACCCATATTTATTATTTGAATATTTTACATGCTAATCTTCCAATTTAATTTAATTAATTAATAAAATTTGTTTTACAGATATAGACTTTTTGCATGTGACATTTAATACAGTAAAAAAATAAACATCAGAATATTACATATGAACAAAATTCGATATTTATATAGTTCTATTTCAAGAACACATTAAAGAGAAGCACGAAAAAAGAATCGAGGAAGACACAAATTAAGGTAAATTTATATACACTATTCGATGTATAAACAAATTTAATCGTTTATTAAAAAGGCAATATAATTAACGAACTTCTCTCATGCAGTAATGTTTTTGTAAAAAACATTGATTCCTAAGTTTTATATATCTGATAATTATATCTTAATATATTAGATAATTCTTGACTTGAAAAATATTTTTTTATCAAATTAAACAATACAGACATTTGCAAAAACGGCATTTTGTTTCTAGTATATGATTTATGTATGAAATGTTTCTGGGGAGAACAATGGAATGTGCCTCCATTTAGAAAAACTTTCATATGAATCATGAGAATACAACACGGAATTGTCTATGCATTGTCGAGATACAGCACAGTCATCTCATCTGAGTGAATGAATGACAAGTGGCAATAATAATTAGTATTCCATGAGTTTTGGACGGGTTTTAACATAGATATATGCTGCTATTATCACAAATATCGCAGCTATAGTAGGCAACACAACCGTGAACACTCTCTGCTTGTTCTCAAGGAACTCCTTTTTCCGCTCTTTCTTCTGTTTATTCGTTTCTTTCGTTTTCCCCTTTAATTGCCGCATATTTTACAGCTGCAAATTAACACAACTGAATTAAGACAAGCATTCATTCGTCTACTTAATTGTATTGAGACAAGTGTTCATCTGTTTTTTCAAATAAAGAAATCATATCCAATGATATATTGAAAAGATATGTATAAATCTCTGAATAGCGTTAAATTGTTGAAGAGTGACAATTAAATTTTTTAAAAAGTCGATTTGAATATTTCTTATATTCTGACAAAAACATTAGGCTTTAATCGACGCGATATAATCGCGGAGTTTAATCGTATTCGTCACGCATATGTTTCAGCGTTCGTTGATTCAAGAACTTTTGTTCACGCGAACTTTTTAGAATTGTCTCAATTTAAAATCATCAAGATCGCCAAAATGCCACTACCTTTGAAAACGCACGAGGCGACTGGACGTGAGAAAGGAGCACGGGGAAATAAATCCACGCTCGTCAGTTCTTGGTGCAAATCAGATTTGCGTACATGACACGTAGCAAAATGTTAAGAAATGCACCGGTTCTGCTGTCACTGCCGCAGTATGTATATACAGGTGATCGTGCCAAGTGCGTTCCTAAATTTACCGCGGAGAGATCATGCTAGGACAGACGTGGCGGCGGAGTTTTTTTTTGCAAAGGAGAGAACTGCAATTATTGACAAGTTATTGATCGGGATCCGATAGAAAATTAGATTTCAATAAGTGTACTCAGTACATTTGCTAAATGTGCCTTTTCATGCTGCTGTGTTTCCTTTCCTTTTTCTTCTTTAATTTTAATTGGTCCAAGGATGTTTCCTTCCTGTTTATACTGTTCATTTCATTTTTTCCTTCTCCATGAGGACTTACCCTAATGATATCCTAATTATTGCCGTAATTTTGGTCCTACTGCGCATTCCTCAAGTTGTCTCACCTGTTTTCCACCATGATCTCAGTAAAGAAAACAAATTTGAACCGTACTTCGTACTTAATTATGAGCTAGTCACAAATTACGGAATCACCACAAATTACGGTATCTATATAAGCATAATAAGTGCGGAGTACGACAGCTGGTCTGAAATTCATCCTGTTCGTGAATGAGAATAAATAACGAGAGTGCAATGAATGCGAGTATGAAGGAAACAGTACATAATTTGAGCAATGTTGTGAACAACGAGCATGTTCATGAGAATGAAGAGGTAACTTTATAATCAGCAATATAGGCCTTTTTTCCCTTTATTTATTTTTCTGATTTTTCACAGTATCTCCTATTACTTTGCAAAAAACCATATGATGTCTTTTTCATGAGAATTACTTCGGATTTTTATCAATTTTTATTGTGCGCATAGGTTATGTTCCACAAACTGAAATCTGATTCAATTGATATATCATATATTATTCTCTTCTGTCATTTAATTCTCTGGAGCTGACAAATCTATAACATTATAGTTACTAATACTGTATCTATGAAATCCATTAGATTAAAAGTATGTTAATTAATTAATTTCAACCAAAATAATATAACTCATAAAAAAGAATGAATACTAAATTTATTTTAATGACAATAATTTGAAGGACTTTGTATTAATTATATGGATAGGATTCTAATGAAATTAGTTTTCATACATCTTGCAGGATTTCCTGCAAGAGAAACGGATAATGATGTTACACAGTGAATTATTCCATTCTGATTATGCCAATGTTAAACTGAGATTAAATAATTACCATGTTATATTATGTTATATTGGATTTCTTATTGGAAAATACTGTAACTTATTGGAAAATAATGTAATTTGTAATGTGATAAGCAAAAAATATCATACATTAGTATTCATACATTAGTATTCATAATTGGTTTTTAATGTCATCTTAAAATAATGTTTTAATACGCTAATATAGCTCTATGATTAACTTATGACATCTTAAGACTGTACTTAAAACAAATTGCTTGTACTTATATAAATGCATGTATTTTTTTTAAATACAAGTATTTTGCATAAAACTTATCAAGTAATCTTACAAGCATATTTACATAAAGAATTAAAGTTTCTAAAGAACAAAATTTTCGTAGAAGTATTTGTTATATTCTTAACGGTTTACTTTATGATGCTAGCAGACAGTCATCTCTGAGGAGTCGTCAGCCAAGCAGAAGTTAAGGAGCTGGCTAAATCGACATCTACGTATCGAAATGACCGACGGAAGGGTGTTAAGAGGAGCGTTCTTGTGTACGGATCGTGATGCCAATGTTATTTTGGGCTCGTGTACCGAATATTTGTCTACGGAGCACACAGAAGCGAGAGTCTTAGGCTTGGTGATGGTGCCCGGTCGACATATTGTCTCGATTCATTTAGATGTTTGAAGCAGTGCTGCTCTTGCAAGTCTGTAAATATTCTCTTCCTATGTTTATATTGACGTGTGTACTGTATGTTGAATTATGTGAGTTATTTGCATATGTATATATGTCTTAACATTTCAAAAACTTGATTTTTATGGTATATTTTTATGGAATAGGTTTGCAAAAAACGAGAGATATAAATTTTGCTGTTAATGATATTATATATGTTTATACATCTGTCACTTATATTGAACATATTTATTACATCTTATTGATTTTATTAAAGCAAATTTGAAAATATTATAAAAAATGTAATGAAAAAGTCATACAATTTTTGAATACATGACTAAATTAAAGAGATTAGTGAGGCATGCTTTATTCGAATTATATTTTTATAATAAAGATGTTATGAATTCTAGATCATAAGAGAAATATTTAAGAATAAAATAATCTTTAATATCTCATACAACTTTAATACAATAGACTAGTATATATTTAATAAAAAATAAAGAAAAAAGAAAATAATTAAATAAGATTGATATTAATGATGTACAAAACATTAGCAAGAAAATTGTTTATTAACATAGATACATAATTATTTTTAATTTTTTTAAGAAACAAATAAAATGTATTTTGAGAGAGAATGTTGGACTCTTTTTCCTAAAAAATTTATTGTTTCTCGATATTCTCTTTGCTTCCTTTGATGCACTGTTCCTGTATACGCCAGTATGTTCGTTCCAACTCTGTATTGCTGTCAGTTTCCGCTTTTACCTTACTTAATGCATCCTCTATCCTCTGTTGAAGTGTACTGGTCAAACTATCCATCTCACACATATAACTTAATTCTGCGCTAGCTACTGCCATTTTATGCACATAATTCATATAGGTAACCAAGCGCTAATTGAAAAAGAAATTGCATTTTAACTTGCTATAATTTTAAAAAATTTGTACAATAAAAAATTTGGTACAATATGTGTTATATATATATATATATATATATATATATATATATATATATAAAATACAAATATATATATTTTCTTGTATAAGAAAATTTTTTGACTTTACTCGGACTGTGATATTATATATAAAATTTTACATCAAGCAAGAATTGTAGTTTCTCAAGCAGTTCTTTATTACCATAATCTTTTCTTTCTTGTCTTGCATTTCATTTCGTACTTCCACAATCAGATCCCAGTGTGCATCATTTACGTTGTGTATTATAGTTTCTTCGAGAAGAGAAATGAGTTCGTTCAACAATATTCTACAAAATTATCATGATAAACATTATACAGAGAGACATACATAGAGATATCTTATTTTCCTCTAGACCTATATTATTATTTTGTTACCTGTATGCGACGCTCAGATCTATTATAGCCATATATGTGACAGTTAATGCCTGGGTTGCACTATTAGCAGCATCCAATGCAGATTGTTTTATCATATATTCATGGGTTAGCTTTTTTATATCTGGAGGATCCAGCTTTAACTTCTCATTTTCACTAGACTTGTCGAATGAGGTACAATGTGCAAATAACATACCTGATGTATACTACAAATAAATTATGAGATTCTTTTAATGTAATTAAAAATAAAAATTAAAATATCACATGAATTGTATTCTCACCATTACAGGACTAATATTTTTCCATAATTTTGTGAAAATTTGACGCATTGTCATACTTTAACAATATAATTAATTCTCTGGAGCTGATACTAAAATCTGTAACACAATTACTGATGCTGTTTGATTTATATTAATTAAAAGATATTAATTTTAAGGAACAAAAATAATATAACGAATAATAATAATATAAAAACGAAAGAATATTAAGTATATTTTAATAGGAATAATTCAAATTTTCAAATGTAAAAAAAATGATATTTTTTATAGAGATTTATAATTAGAGGTTTATAGTGAGTCTAACATAGACTAATAGACCCACCATCAGCTCCAGAGGTTAATGTATACTCTAATCACGTTTTTTTTTTTAATTTAGAATCGACAATTTCTGACAACTTCTTTATTCTTAATTTTCCTTTAAAGTCTTCACCCACATATTTTTTACATTAACATAAATAAAAGCACGTTTTGATTTTTAATGTTTAGAAAGAAAAATTGAAAGAGCGCGAGTGAAAAAGACGAACTGTGTACATAACCTTACTAGTAAAAGTCAGTTGATAAAGAAAAATTAGGCAGGAGAAATTAAGAAATCGATTAAAAATAAGAAGACTGGAAGAAAATATGAAGGTCTGTGATTGCAATATTTAATTTTTTTATCCGCGGAAAACTAAATTTTTCAATAATTTTGTCATACTTATAAAAAAAATAATGGTGACACACACAATACAGTTTGTTTCTTTATTCCAATATCTTTCCTCTGCTCCTTCTCTCTTTCTTTTATATATTTTTTATTAGTTCAAATTAATAAATATGAATAATATTTAAATTTACAATTATAAATTGGAATGACAATTTTAATTCGAACGTCCTTTAATTTGGCAATAGAATATTATGTGATTTTCAAAGAATTAATTTAAATTATATAGCCAAAGAAACAATTTTGTCTTATAATTTTCAAGAAACAAGTTTTTTTTTATCCATCTTACATCATGTAAATCATATTCATTTACAAAATATCAATCAATATTCTATACATTCTATCTCACTTTTTCAAGAAATAGATTATTAGAAATGTCATATTTATTTAATATGATATCGTAAATAAAGAAAAAATAGACTTATGTGAATCTTCGTTTATAAAAAAGATAATACAAATCAATGCATTATATATAGGAAATGTGACAAATTCATTCGAAAACTACTGATATACATTTGCGAGAATGTAAGATTCTTAACTACATTCCCTGAAAGAAAAAAGATCCATTTTTTCTGAAAGATATGCAAGAATTGTTTTATGAATGAAAATTATTTTATGCACGTTCTCATCATTTGTGTTTTTATAAGCAATAATATGCTTTATACTGCAACTTCATATGATAGAATATTAATTAAAACATATGCTTGCAGCAGAAATATTTTACATGTAAAGTCACAAATTTATACTTTAAAAATTCAAGATAAATCTCACACTGGCCAGTTTTATGCGTGTTCGCGTATCAAATAAATAAATTGTCACGAGCTGCTATCACTTGGCACTTGTATAACACAATTATCTTTGATAAGATCGACAATTTTGCAATACTAATTATGTAATAAATGAACAATGAAAATCATATCCTTGTATAAATAGATACATATTATTAATTAAATGGAACAGCTTATATTCACATTCGCAGAATAACTTATACATCGGCAACGCATAAGAGAATTCCCGCTTCGATCTTAAATGCATCTGACGAAAATAATCTACAGAAAATTGCCTAAATCGACGTATCGTCGATCAACAACAGAGAATCACACTTTTAAATAAATTATTTCTTATAGTTCATGATGCGTTTCTTTCTGAACTTCCTCTTTAGTTAATGGCTTCTCGCTTTCTGGTAGCTGTAACGGATCTTGTGTGGTATCCGTTTCTGATATTAGTTCTTGTTGCTGCTCTTCTACATTATCGGACAGTTGTTCTTCCGCAGATTTGTCATTTTTAGTATCAGAATCGGTTGTAGATTCTTTATTTTCTTCTATCGTGCGCTCGGTCTTACTATCTGTTGTTTGATTTGCCGTAGTTTCTTGTTTCGGTTTCCAAATCTTTACCTTGTTTAAAAGATATTTAATTTCTCTATCGAGTAGATCCATTTTATTCACAATTTGGCGGATCTTGTATTTTACTGGTATATTTAGCGGCGCATCCACGAAATATTTTGAAACTATATCATAATAATCCTAAAATATCATTTTTTTTATTACACTAATATTATAGACTTATAATAATAGCATGTTTCAATTTAAAAATCGCTTTAGATATTAAAAAATAAGCTATTACCTGTGTCTCATTGATTGCTTTTTCTAACGTCTCAATTTCAACAGATGTAATGACTTCACTCGTTAGACTCAAATTGCGCATATTTTCTAGGAACAATCTACTGCCTTTGAGTAGCGAAACCATTCCGTTTAAAACCTCTGGTCGATCTCGGTACTCGGAGACCCTCTCGTAAACGTCATTGGTTAATTTTTGGAGTTCCATCAATTTCTCTTCGTACACTTCTGCGGTCGCGGTGAATCCGTCCTCGTACAACCATTCAGAGATCTCGGCGCATGCTTTTCGAACCTCCTCGATCTCCTTATCGGTAGCCGCGTCCGAAAATTCCTTGGAATCAAACTTTTGCTGTGCGTCGATTACATATGATTCGAGGTTGTTCAACGCAGTCTCACGACGCGCTTTCTCCGAATCGTGCACGTCCAAATGATGTATCCTAAAAGAAAAAAATAAATAAAATGTTAGTAAAATAGTAGAAATTATATCATAATTATTTATCATAATTATGCAGATTATTTTCTTAAGAGAAAAGAGATAGTGGCAATAAAAAATTAAGGTTACAGTAACAATTTTATTTAACAAATTTAAATTAACAGAATATTAAAGATGGAAATAATTTAATTACTTTACATTGCAAATAAATATATAATATTTATGCTCACTTGTCTCGAGTTTCTGTGAGTTTTTCACCGGACAAGATTTGTGATCCTAATTTGACCTCTTTCGAACTGATAGGTTCTTTAATTTGAACGATCGTAGCCTTCTTCTCTTTGTCCATCTTCTCGGTTTTATTTGCAGTCTTCTCTTCGTTCACTTTTGTCTCACTTTTCTTTTTCTCCTTCTCATCTGTCTCTTTTGTCGATTCCGAAAATTCTGGTTCTTCATGCACTGGTTTTATATCCTCCTTTGACGGTTCCTCTGTCTTTTCTACCGTTTCTTTTTCTAAAGAAGAACCTGAAAAATTAAAACTTCATTTAATGTGTTTCTCTCTTACACTAACTTACATAATTTATAATTAGAGCCTAGAGTTTTATAGAGTCGTTGACAACTATTTATGCAAATTTAAGCGTAATTAACTTGTCTTCAAAATTATATAACGAAATAATTGACATGAATATTCCATGAATACAAAATATTACCGTTAACAGGAATTATTCTATTAACATAAATTATTCTATTAATATATAAATTTTTCTAATGTATAAATTATTTTATAAATTTTTAGAATTTGTATTGCTACAAAAGTTTAATTGTTAACGACAATAAAATCTAGGCCTGCTCAGTGATAATACTATCTATTTTTTTTAAAGCATCCACTTATTCCTTGATATAAAAATGTTTGCAAAAAATGATTTCAAAACGTAACATGAAATAACTTTTTAATTTTTATAAAGTTATAAAAATAACACAAGTCTTTCCTTGAGAAATAAAACAGTTCTTCAATATATACCAACAGAATACAAAGAAGAACTAGTATAGTGCAAATATCATCAAAATTGTGATTCGTAACATGCAACAAAAACAAATAGCATCATTTTTTGCATTGCCTTCGGCACAAACCTGCAAAGAATTTACTAATAGTTGAGCCAAGTATTGAGAAAGTACCCTCTTCTTCATCAACAGTACTCGGTTTTTCGGAAACTAATTCTACGGTCAATAAATTCAATACGCCGCTATCGTCTATATTAAAGTGCACTTTGATTCCTTTACTCTCGGCGCCTTCGTTGGCATGCTTTTCTAAAGCTTCGGCTACACCACTCAGCGATATAGTAGATAAATGTAAATCACCAATAGAACTGTAAAAAATTCGATCTCTATAGTTTTAGAAGTATGAACATTTTGATATTTAAAATAACATTAATCTATTTTCTGTTCTTAACTCGTTCCTATTACAAATAAATAATAGCTGTAGATACTTACATTACCTCATTAGCAGGCAAATAATCTAACTCAGCATAATTTACATGAAAATCGAAATCATTCGTGTGTTTATTAAATGTAATAATCTTTTTTTGTGGAAAAGGATTCATTCTGCCAAATAACGTTTTCTTCACCTATACAAAAATAAATTTTAAAAAGAAAAAAAATATTTATATTATATATATATATATATATATACAAGGATTAAAATATATCAAAAAAAGTTAAATATCATATAATAATCTTTTACCTGTCTAACTTTATTATCAACAGTTCTATCAAATGTGATTTGAATAGGAAACAATAAAGCATCTTTCGTGACAAACTTCTTGACCTTGAAACCCTGACTAAGATCAGCTGCTTTATACGCAGCTCCTAAAGCAGCTGCTTCATCCGTATTTACATTTTTTGATAATTCTGTGTTTACATATTGGGACAATGTCTCTTGTACCTTTGGCATTCGAGTACCTGCCCCCACCAATACAACATGCGATATGATATCCATTGTCAAACCTAAAATTTCATGTAAATACATTTAATGTTTAAATATATATTTGCAAGAAACATGATAGTTTTCTTTCAAAAGATAGTCACCTGAAGTTTCCAATGCAACCTTCACAGGATTCGCTACATGTTCAAATAAATCAGCACATATTTCTTCCAACTTCTCTCTCGAGACTTGTAACTTGAAGTCAATATCGTCTATTAAACTTTCTATCTGGGCAAAGTGGTCTGCGTTGGCACTAAGTACAGTTTTGACGCGTCCAGCTTCCTTAAAGAGTTTCGCCATCGCTCTTGGGCTCTTAAATACAGAGTTTGGCGTCTTTTTAAGAGCGTCAAATTCTTGTGCTAAATAATGCTGCAATCTGATTTGCATTTCTAATCCCCCAAGTGTGCGATCATATCCCACACCCAATACAGTAACATGAGGATTGGTTTCGAGAAAACCTCTCTCTTTCGTTTTTACGTTTTGGTAACTGACGACTGTCGCAGTAGTGCTGCTAGCTCCCATATCATAAAACATAATATAATGAGCAGAATCGTTTATTTCAGTTCTACCAAATACACCATAATTTAAAGCTACCGCCACGTAATCGTTTATGAGCTGTAACACTTTCAAACCGGCGAGTTCCGCCGCTTGAATGAGTGCCTTTCTTTCAGCCTGATTGAAGAATCCCGGCACGGTGATAACGGCTTCGTTGATCTTCTGATGGGCGGAAGCTTCTGCGATCTCTTTGCCTTTGTGTAATATCTGTGCAAGTAGTTCTTCCGGAGTATACGTCGTGTTTTCATTCAATCTAAATGCTATTGTTTTTCTCTCGTTATCAGCAATGATGTCGTAGTAAGGAAATCTTTTTCGGTAGAGTTGTACTAGCGGATTGTCTATAGGTTTTCCTAGAAGATCTAGAATGTAGAAGAAGGTGTTCTGAGGAAATCTCACTCCGATTACTTGAGCATCCTCGCCGAACGATCTCTCTCCATCCCTGAACGCAATCGTGACCGGTGTTTTCCTCTTTGATTCCTTGTTTAAAGCTATTTCCATAGGAACACCAGGCTGTGAATCAAAGAATAATAAAGATATTTCATAAGAAATATGATCATTTTTTTATAAAGAAATAACAGTTATATTTAATTAATAAAGTTTTGGCTGTGTTCGCTTTGATGTTCACAATGTTTTAAACATTGTTTCATTCTTGTTGTTCATTAAATACTAAACAAAAACAATTGATCACAAGCGCTAATAAGCTGCAAAGCGAACGCAGCCTGGGAGAATAAGGGCAAGTTTAAAACAAGTTTAAGCAAGTTAAAGAGTTGTACAATGCAAAATTGCTTTCTCTGTTGAATGCAGCCTTTCTAATATAAAAATCACCAGTTGGATTCGTTACAAACAGATGTCACGTACCGAAACGATAGCGACTTTCATCCATTCACTACCAAGGTCGATGCTCATAACGGCAAGTTCTTCGCTGATGCCGACGAAGGTGGCGATTATGAATAGGGCTAGTGAAGCCATCGACATGCTTCTTTGTGAGAATCCCATCTGGAAATCGAAACAGACGTAAAGTAAAATCGCAACAAGGAAATCTATATGATAATATTCAAGAATATTAACATGCATGCTCGCGGATCAAGGCACGAGACCTACGTACTGTCATGCTCTGTCTAGCTGTCAAACTTGGTTATGAATACCGGCGACGTGAGGCACGTCGATGGGGAAAGCGGGCGGATTAACGCGCGCTCACCTTAAGCTCAGGTTTTGCGACGACACACGACGTACTCAGGGGAAACGGCTCTCAGCTGTACACCATTCAGAACACACGTTCGCGCATTGCAGTCCCTTTTAAATCAACAAAAAGCCGAGCGTAACACTCTCACCGCGATCACTCTCTGTGGAATTCCGTGCTGCCGAGCACCATGTGTTGGTGTGGCATGTCGTGATTGGCCGAACGCAACAGAAACATCGCTTCGCCGTTGGTCCGCGTTGGCAAATTAGAGCCAATTGTATCGCGCAATCCACGTAGGTGACACCAATTTTTTCCGGGAGTATTAGGAAAAATAAGAATGTGGGCTTTAAAGACTAATTTACAATTGTGTTCTTTGCTTTCTGTTTCTTTCTTTTTTCTTTTTGTCTTTTTCTTCTTTTGTGATAATTTTTTTTTATTGATAATTTTATTGATAATCTTGTGTTTCTTTTGGAGTTTATTAAATTTTATTTCAGGTGAAAAGAAACAGATAGCAGAGAGCGCATCGTAGATTAATTTTAAGGTCATCCAATAATAAATCAGAAGCTAGAAATTAATCAATCATAATCGAGAATGTAAGAAAAATAATCGATGATTGGTCAATTTCTAACTACTAATTCTAAATTATTAGAGAGATTATATTGAGTTATCCAGAAAGTGCCGACTAAAATTTAAATTTTAGTATACATTTATTAAATTAAAATTTTCTGCGTTTCAATTTTCCTTCAACATCGGCACAACTTTCCGATGAAATGAGAGATAATATTTTGATTAATCAATTTCTCTGTGTCATTTTGATTAAATTTTAATTAATGGCTGAATAATTTAAAATAATTTAAATGTATGAAGCAGGATTGCCTAAAGTAAACATTTTCTTTATACTTTTTTATTTCTAATCTAATGGAGAATTCGGTCACTCGTACTAGATTACTGCAAATCATATACAATAAAGAGTACTTCATCTAAATATAATATCTGAATGCAGTAGCATAATATAATCAACTTTGATAATGAAATAATATCTACATGTTCAATAATATTCTATTAAATAATGTGACAATATTATTATTAGATATTTAAATGTTTAAAAATATTTATATATGTTTATACATTTAATTTCATATAGCAATCTTTAGTATGCACTAATTTAGTGTAATGCAAGTAATTGAATTCGTTTATCCATATTAACAAAATACTGCAATTATTACTTGACAATTAAAATTTAATTAAAATTCTATCTTGTACGCATTTTTGTATGGCTCTACAAATTTATGTGTGAATTTATTTAACTAATAGATTTATTTAACTAATATGTAAAAAAAAAACATAGCAAAAAAATTAATCATTGAAGGAAATCATTGAAGGAAATTTATTTTGATGAAGTTAAATCTTATTCACTAAATCAATGTTTAAAAATTTTTTCTTGGACATAATTTATTTATTTAACTTCAATATATCAGACATTTGTGATTATCTTTCTTGTAAAAATATCAAATAGAAAATACCAACGAAACAATGAGAAAGATGTATAAATATGGGATCTGATAATGCACAGATCGAAAGGTTATCGATATGATATTTAAAATTATTAGCGTAGCGTAAGTAGTGTATAATTCTATCACACAAAAGTCGATAATCTAGTTACATTTACAGTAAATTATATATATATATATATATTTATATATATAGATGCATATTTGTAACTTGTAATTGCTATCTATTTTCACGGTTCTGATATAAATAAAAATTGTCACATGTATAAGGAAATTTTTACAATAAGAATAATTTGTTGCAATTGAATTTAATTTCACGTTCGAATGTTGATGTTGAGTTTCTCCAACTGAGCTTCGCTTGGTGCCGATTTGACTATGCGACAATAAAAATATTTTACATCAACAACACGCACATCTATTAACCCCATTGATCCTCGGATCGACCGAATTTATATGTGAGCGAGCCCAGGAAAATGAAAATATTCTGCAAGAACAATCCTACTCCTGGCCAATGATGTGGTGCACCTATAAAAAGATTATTAACAAATAAAGTAAAAGAAAAAAAAAGAAAAAAAAATTTGCAATATATGAGATCTATTTTTTGTAGAAACTAATGTACACTCATTGTATTTAAAATGAAATATATATTTGAAGTTTGATGAAAGTGAAAGTTTTAATGCAATCCAATACAATGATAAGAATAGATTTACATATGTATTATACTGTTACAACTACCTGCTGCTACGAAGTTGGCAAACAAGATCCAACATGCTGCTATTACTGCTGCAAATCCCATGACAAACCCAATAAACAGCCAACTTCGAGCACCTCTTGCTCCTAAACAACCACCATTATAAGCTTCTCCTCTTATCTGTGCATTTGTTACTGAATTGACCCTAGAAAAAGATGAAATTTTTCAAATCAATAGCATTATACACACACACACACACACAATAAGAATTCTATTGATACATTTTATATATCTTGGAATATACCTTGACCAAAAATATTAGAGACCTATATTTTTCATTTATTTGGAACTTTTTTATCTGTATTGTTAAGGACAATTTACAACAAATGTTATAAATTAAATTTTGAGCTAAAACTTTAAATAATAATTAATAAAATACTTAATATTTTTGGCCAAAGTTTACATATATTATTAATAATACTAATATTAATATTCCTTACATAAAGAGTGATATAGTACCAAATACTCCACAAACATGGTAAGCATTTGACATTTCATCAGGATATTTTGCGTGCGCGTCTATTATAAACCACCATCCTACGAAAAACTGAAACAGCGTTTCGATAAGATTTTCAGCTGCAGGAGGAAAATTAATGTGAAAAATGCAAATCATTGAAAGCATACAAAATTAATATCTACAATATCATACAATACTCCGAGACTCAATAAAAGACCAAAGAAAGGCAAGAGAGCACATCAAAAATCGTTGTTTATCGAAATGTATTTATGAGAGGTATATGTGTTTGTTTATCATAGCAAAAATGTGGATGTGAAACCCATGGATTTACCAGTGTGCCTGCAAGCATCGAAACGAGCGCGTTTCTCTTTTCACCGCCCTCAAACCAGACGCAGGATGGCATCTGCATATTCTCGAAACAGGACGTCATCCTAGCCGCGGCTCTCGAAAAACGCAGGGATTCCGTTGACTTCCGCCTTACGCGGTTGGATAGATAAGCTAACCTTATAAAAGCAGTGACAGATATCAACATACACAACATATACAACGTAGTACCGAAAGGCATAGATAGCGCGGCGGTACCGAAGATCTAGAGTTCCTCTAGTAAAGCGGGAAGCACAGACTCTTGCATAATGCATAACACAGGCATAAGAAAATGATCAATCAAAATCCTTTATTTCCTTCCTTTCCGTAAAAGGACTCTGATTAGTTGATTTTTTTATGTCTTATGTGCTATGCGTTATGCAAAAGTCTATGCTTTCCACTTATATATGCTTTCTACAATACAATAAGTAATTATCTAATCTAGCTTTTAAATCTTAAGCCGTAAGAAATTGACCAATCACAGTTGAATATAAGAAGAATAATTGACTATGATTGATCAATTTCTTATAGGGCTTAAGATAAAAGCTTAGATAATGCCTTATTGTAGAAAGTTAAGCCGATTCTACATTAATTGCAAGCCAATCGCAAATTTGTTGTGACAGTCAATATGAAATGTTGATTTCAAAATGCAAGCTTTAGATTGGCTATCGTAACAAACTTGCGATCGGCTTGCAACTAATGTAGAATCGGCTTAATGTCGAACCAGCTTTAGAGTTCAGAGATAAGATCGGAAGAACGCTATTGCTGGGTGTCAGGTACTGATCAGAAGCAGCACAATCCTATAACCATGGTTGACAGTCCGATTTCGTATTCGCGCTTTTTATACCATGAAACAGTTGCTCACACCAGAATTCACAGATTCACATCGAAAGTATTTGCAAAATGGCGGCATTTAAAGGGACTTGAAATCTGATCAATCAGGGATTGATCAATCAGAAATCAGTGTCCCTTATGATTTAACTCTTACTAGAGGGACTCTAAAAGATTCACAACAGTAACGCTATAAAAATCGGTGTATATTTCCATTAGCAGCCAATGAGAAGATATAGATAAATTACATGACTGCGTTCAGCGGATTCAACAGTTGAGTAAGTGCTCGCTACTATTAATGGATTCTTCTAGATTTAAAGATCTGATTGGATGATCTAGAAGAATACACCAATAACAGCGAGTGTTTATTCAATTGTTATGAGCGCCAAATGGAAGGCACTTTTATTTAGTTCCTTATCAATTTCTTCCATCAATGGACAACCACGTGGATTCAATTTGACGTTTCGAAGTTTCGAAGGTGAATGCTCGTTTCTTCTTTCACTTCCATTATTTATTTCTGAATCGATGACATATTTGTGATTTATTAATATGCAATTTTGGTGATGTTTTTTTTCTGATGATTTTAGGTATGGCAGTTGATCTGGGATTTGTAGAGAAATGCGAGAACTGGCAACTCGAAAGCAGATTCTTTCCCAGTAAAGCAGGCGGCAAGCCGGCTTGGCTCGATCTGAAAAATATTCCCGGCAAAGGCGACTTGGAATGCGAGTACTGCGGTGATCCCTGTGTGTTTCTCTGTCAAATCTATGCACCGTATGAAGAAGACTCCAATGCATTTCACAGAACTATCTATATCTTTGTGTGTAAGAACGCAGATTGTTGTAGACCGAATCAGAATGGGAATCTAAAGGTCTTCCGATCACAGCTAAATAGAATAAATAATTTTTATCCAGCTGAACCACCTGTGGAACAGAAGGACTGGAGAACGGATATTGGTATAGTATTGTGCTATTAAATAAGCTATTTTTCTAGTAGTAACTAATAAAGCTATGATTTTAATAAAAATGTATAAGTTATGATTTGTTATCTTTGCAGATGTATCTCAGTGGACAAAAACATGTCGCATATGTGGAATTTTAGCGCCTAATCACTGTGGCAAATGTAAAGTGATCAATTATTGTTCTCGTGTTCATCAAGTATATGACTGGAAAAATGGACATAAAGATGTATGTGGTACTGAAGCAAAAAATGACAATAGTTTTCTGTTTCCTGAATACGAAATCGTGATGGAAAGCGACAACACTGCAATGGAAAATGACCAAAATGAACCTAACAACGAAGAGAAGGAAATTGAAAAATACAATTCAATAATACAGGATGGCAAAGCTGGAACATTTCAGAATGAAGACGTTAATGATGATTTATTACAAATGGCTAACGATGAAAAGGATGAAACATTTGCAGAATTTCGTCTAAAAATAGATAATTATCCAGATCAGATTTTGAGGTATGTTGCTTTAAAAAATTAAATTTATAGTCACAGCCTAATTAAAATATTTATTTGACAGATATGATAGAGGAGGAAAAGTTTTATATATTTCATCACATAGTCAGATAACGGATGTACCAAAGTGTCCAGAATGCAATGGCAATAGACAGTTTGAATTTCAAGTATGTTCATTCATATATATAAATGAAATTAGATAGATGGAATCAGGATTGTGTGTTTATTATAAAATATAATTTCTCTTTCTCTCTCTCTCTCTCTCTCTCTCTCTATATATATATATATATATATATATATATATATATGTATATATAAAATATAAATTTTGTATACTGATAAATATTCATA
>Ga0157363_1001068_pt1 | contig 22263 bp, 16 predicted proteins | sample AttsexASBM1_FD_111477 | JGI IMG/M metagenome (GOLD analysis project Ga0157363, IMG submission 111477) | Fungus gardens microbial communities from leaf cutter ant in Ribeirão Preto, State of São Paulo, Brazil - Atta sexdens ASBM1 | ecosystem: Host-associated > Fungi > Mycelium > Unclassified ... | reverse complement strand
TCGGTTTTTTATTCTTTTTAAAGGATCTCTGGTTATCCATCATTAACCAGCATATATTTATATGAACTGATTACATTGTTTCCACAATTTCATTTAATTTGAGGAATTTGTAATCACAAAATTTGCGTTCGTTCAAAATCTTTTTGTTAATCATTCTTGTTCTGTGTAAACGTCATTAATGCAATCATTTATTGATATTTTAAGAGAAATATTTAATATGAGATCTGTAATTATTGAAGTTATTATACATTTATTTTAAAAGCTTTTTTGAGATTTAAATATTATATTAAAATTAATTAATTAAATATCGGAATTCATTCGGAAAAATGTAATGGCAACATATTATACATTAACAGTATATATTATTATACAATTACATAAAAAGTATGAAATCGACGTTTGACATTAAGAGAAATAAAGGAGGACGAAGAAAGTTTAGCTACAATATTTTTTGATCATTTGCAATATTTTTGCAATATTTTATCGAGAATTTTTTCTTGGGATAAATACAAGAATGGGATAGAATGGGATAAAGATTTCGCAGTGCTCTTCGCAGTGGAAAGGACACTTCATTAAGACGAGCGATAACGAGGCAACGGCAGGATTCGAAGAACGCCGAAGCTCTTTCGTCGCGCGGATTCGTTTTGGTGTTAAGGATTTCGCTTATTCGCTTTCGCCGTTGGTCTGAACGTGTGAAAGCTACTACTACTTGTCGTGAAGTAAAGAGATAGCGATAGAGAGGCTCGTCGGGAATCGCGAGCGCAATAACGGGAGGAAGAGAGGCAGAGAGCGAATTCTGACGGAGGGGTTGCGGATACGCCGCCACCCCTGCCGGGTCGTTGGAGATGGAAGCAATAGAGATCAACTAGTATGCAAATCGCATGTAAATATCGCTCACTCTCCCGGTACCGAAGTAAGCGAAGCCTCTCACTCTACATCCCGCTCTCTCGATACGTCTTTTTCTCTCATTTCCACTGCACTTGTCCGTTTCTACTCGACACCCTCTGTTTTTCTCTTTCTCAGTCGTGGAGCATCGAAGAGAAGAAATCAAAGAGTCGGGACAAAGTAAGCGCGGATGAGGTCGTGACGGAATTCTTTTTCATTCCTCGTCTGTTCGTTTTCAACCCCTCGAAGTCGAGTGCTGCTGAGTTCTCTACTGATATTCAAGTTTTTCGACTCGTTCTGATACCGGCAAATTTACGAGACACCGTATGTCGTTGGCATTCAATATGCGATGATAAAAATATGTCTTCGTTTTTGCTGGAAGTGTGTTTTCGACTTAAATATGTTTTATTGATTTTTAAACATACCTTTCGAATATTAAACTCATAATGATTGATAATATCGATAATAATGATTATATTAATTTCGCAAAATCGATTTTGTTTTAAATTTTGGAAAAAGTAAGAGATTTCTCTAAGATTTTTCAAAGTCTGCTGAGCAAAACTTCTTGCATTTTAATATAACTTTTCTGGAGAAATTGTGATATCTTAGTCCTTACTACACTATTGCAATTCGTATATCCAAGTCAGAGCTGTTCTCGACAACTGTGACATAATTCCTCTGATGATAATGTTGAGTAATTCTGTCATTTTAATGTCATCAGTATAAAGTTCTCTGTTCCATTAGATTCTGAGAAATCAGACATACAATCCGGGTTAAGATATCACCTATCTTATGTACGAAAAAATTTTGCTATAAAATTTAAGGTTAATTTTGTGTAAAATGCAATTTTATATGTAAAAATGTATGTATTATAGATTGAAGTTACGCATTCATTTCATATATATATAAATGTGCACAGAAAAAAAGTTTGATTGAATTAACTACAATTCTGGTAGAAAATAAATGATCCAAAATTCTAGTTATATAAATTCCAGTTATATAAATTTATAAGATTTCTGGTTAAATTTATTAAAATTCTAGTTGAAATAATCAACATTTAATAGATTTAATGAGAAACCTAGTAGACTTAAAAATTCTGGATTATTCATTTTCCACCAGAATTCTAGTTCATCAAACATTTTTTTCCTTGTGGATAATAAAAAAATTAAATGTATTAAAAAAATTATATTAATAATTTGTAAGAGAATTTTAGAACGGTGAATCAATATTTTACAAGTAGGGGTGTTAGACGTATTTCGATCGTATTAAAGGGCCGTAAGCTTCCGTGAAGGGTTACGTGCCGATTACGTGCGCTATTTGCATATTGAACGCGTCGCGAGGCAGAACGGCGTGCTAATTTCCTCGGCTGGCTTGAGAAAAAATCGAGGATACTCGGTAAGCTTCTCTAGCACGGGTCTTAACGCGCGCCAGTGTTAGTCGTGGAATTATATGATGACTTCTGTCTTATTTGGGGCGGCATCGCCCGCGGTAGGTATGAGAGACCAGACTGGAAAGGGTGGGACAAGTAAGACCTCCCTAACTCCAGGTATTTTCATCCTATATTCTCCGGCCTTCGCGCGTACCGGCAGTAGGATTACTTCGAGAGACCTCGAGAACTTCTCCCTTTCTTACCTTTCTCAAACCTCTCGGCTTCCATGCTCCTATCGACGCCATTCCCTCCCGCATTACTATTCTCAAAATTCTCGATAAATCGGGATTTTCGTTGGAATGCCTCGACGAAGCATTATTGTATGACCGCGATATCTGTTAATTTGCGCTAAGAACAAATAAAAATGTGAAAATAACAGCTCTTGCAATATTTTAAGAATATTAGTATTTTTTTGATTGAAAGATTATTTCACTTAGTATGTTCTAATTAAAAAAATGTGATGAATTTTTGTATTCATCTTATTTTTTTCATTTTTAAGCAATTACATTTTAACAACGTTTAACGATAATTTATTAACAGTTAAAAGATTTCCAGTCGATCTTGTGACATGAGCGGAGATGTTTTCGAAGGAGGATATCGAGATTCAGGAATAACGGAGCAATTCTTACAAGTTTAGATTCGGCTAGGAGACCGCATTTTCTATGCAAAAGAGTTGAAAACGCGAGTTGAGGGATGTGCGGCCGACGGGGCTGTGTAGCGGTTGCAGCCGACGGCACGTTTTAATAATGCCTTTTCTCCGGTAGGGTGGAGCGAGGAAGAAGTTTAACGAAGATTGTGCCAGATACTTTTAATTGCTATTCCTCCCTCCGCCGCTGCCGACGCCACTGCCGCCGCCGTCGTTGTCGTAGTCGTCGTCGTCGTCGTCGTCGTCGTCGTCGTCGGGCAACGGACGATGCTGGAAAATGAAGGGAGAGCCAGAGGACTGCAAACCATCCTCCTCTCGCCAGTTTTCATCCCGTCGAGTCCTCTGCTACCCCCTTCCCCTCTACCACTCTCCAGCTTTTTTTATCCCATGGACCCTCGTGATTTTATCGTCCTTGTATCCTCTCGACTCCCGTCCGCCGAAGAGGTTTGTTATTTCAGCGGCGGATAGGCGACAAAGGAATTAATCGGGTCGTCTCGTTCTCCCCCGTCTCTTCTTTCTCCTCCTTTTCCTCCCTTTTAAAGGTTCGCGGGTCCTCACTCCCAAGTGCCGTCAATTAAATTGAAATGTTAAAAACCAGAGATAAACTGAAACGGCCCGAATGTACCGGCCTTTCGTGGTTTTTCTCGCCAATGTTCTATCACGGATTACCGTCGATTATCACATGTTAATGTTAGAGAATGAATTGTGAAAAAGAATACGATACATCATAATGTCATATTAATTGTTTTTCAATTAGATTATAAATTATAATACACATTACACAATTATACATATCCCATCTATTTTCTCGTCTGTGTAACAGCGCAATAAATGAACGGAAGACTAGTGTTATTTGTGATTCGCAAGAATTTGAATATGCAAAAGAAAGCGATATACTGCCTGTATACTGTGGCTTGCAAAAGTTCTGCGGTCTCTCGGCCACTTTGCGTATCACGATTTCACTGTGCGGAACCGGGCGGAGCGACTTCAGTGCGCACAATGCGGCGAAGGCTTACGGGCGGATATAATGTGAAGTCTAAAAATCAAAACACATTAATCTCAGGCACGTGGCGCGGGTCGCACGCTGGTAACAAAACAGCGTATACCCTGCCCCACGTGGCCTGCATTGACGTACCCGTTTCGAGGGACAACAGTCACGACGACGCCTAAATCGTCCTACTATTTATACTATTTATCATCTTCCTTCTCCAAACAGGAAACATAGTGCCTTACGTAATACACGTCGAGTTTATTTCAAGAGTGGCAAAGCTATATTCGTAAAAAATACAATCGAGCACCAAAAGTATAATATTATTTCTAGAAAAACAACTATTTTCTTAAATGATATTCTACTAGATACGGAAAAAATATAGGAGTCTTTAATTTTTACAAAAATTATAAAACGTGGCAAATGTTTCTCGTGATACATGGATGGATTTCGCAATCGCGGTGAATCGGACTAATCTGTCAATGATGATCATGAATCCTGGAAAAACTGATGGACGGCATCAATAGATTTTTCGTGACACGAGAATTGTCAACTATTCTCGGTGCGGTGCGATTCTCTCCCTTGTACCACGTGGACCTTTATGAGGCACCCTATACTGTCCCTATACAACTCTCTTACCCCGATCGACAATGTCAAAGGGAGGTATTTAGCAATGGAGGGTCAATTTATCGGGGTGTGATTTTCTGTAGCCGAACGGCCTGTTCGTTCATGCGCGCATTACGAAGGACAGAAACATCGAAATACACGAGAAATGTTGAAATTTAATCTTGATATAAAAATTATATAGTATAAAAAAGAAGAAAAGATATACTAAAGAAGTAAATCAGAAAATTTTATTTTGTGGTAATGTCTAATATTAATAAAAAAATTGGTGAGCCTAATAATATTATAATAGCATTGAATAGTTATTATGCAACGTGATTTTTCATGATAAATGATTTTTTTAAATTTTAATTACACATTGTAAACTTGACTTTTCTATTATTTAATATATTCAATATATACATTTAATATATACGGAATCATGAAAAAAAATACAAATTGAATATTCTACAATATCACAAATTGATCTTTTATTTATATAACGGTGATTCATATGATTCATATAATACGTTTTTTTGTCCATTGGACTCTGTTTTTTAGAAATCACGATTATTATATGTTCTGAATTTCTTTAAAACGCATTGCATAAGGTTCGAAAACGAGTTTATTAACGAGTAGCTGACTCTAGAACAACGTTTCTCTAATGAATAGCGTGGAAATCAATCCCTAGATAAGCGCACGAAATGGATAATATTGCGTGGTAACATCACCATTGCGAATTCTTTTCCGTGCGCGCACGTACACGCGGAAGATGCATGTGCGGCGCTTATCTAATTCAATTTGGCAATATCATGCACATTGAGAGAATAAATGATTACCGCGAAGATATGAAGTTATCTGGTCCCGCGGGACGCGTAAATTGCCATTACCCGCTGTTCCCGACCAGAGGAGAGAGAGAACGCCCGCGGGTTTTTAGGGCCCCATTCGGCTTCGAAGATCTTAATTATTAATCGCACTCGTTCATCAAGCCAATCGGCAACGCTCGCCCGACGGCTATATCTCAGATACAGCGAGTATCGCCGAGTACAGGGAATACCGCGCCGAATACGATAATCACAGGAATTCATCTGTTTCCTTGATCGTTCCTTCGTCGGTGATTTATGGCGGGAGCTAATGGATAAAGTGGGAGAAAGAGAGGCATGTTTAAGGAAATGCGTATTTGAGGAAGTTGCGCAATAAGGATGATGATACTCGGGTAAAAAAGATGCATTAAAGTCTCGTTAGGAGTTGCTTTGGATCTTAAAATTAAGTTTGCTGCACAGAAACGAAGCCGAGTATTATTTAGACTTTATAAACTTTCTCTAGTTAAATAATACGCTTCCTAAATTTATCTCGCGAAATGGAAAATTTTTTATTTATTTCACTTTCTTATATAATATTTACTTATACATAAACAGAGTTTAAAAGAGCAATATCGAATGCACGAAAAATGATACAAAAATTATATATGATACAAAAATTTTACTCATTGCAAAACCGAAAACATAATTATTTATTGGCAGATGTATGACAACTCGACAATGAATTATAATTTTAATATTTTGTCTATATGCAAATCTAAATTCTATGGAAATCTAATTCTACGAAATAAAGAGATAATATTGTACAAAATAATGATTTATCGATATGGTCAAATGCACGGTTTTTGACAAATCCATGCATCGTGCGGCGATCACGAAGAGGACGACGATCAGGGGCTAAGTTTCGTGGAGGTTTACGATGAGGGTGGAACAAAGAGGGGTGGGAGTTGACTGTGGCAGGCTTTTCGGAGGGGTGCTGATGGAAAATCGTGACGGTAAGAGGGGGCGCGAACAATGCGCCGGAGATTTAGCGTGACACCGACAGTGTAAAACCAGTTCGTGCGTTCATTGAACGACCAACGGGTCGAAAAGAAAAATTATCGACGCGACAGTTTGTCATTTTGTAACGCAATCGTTGTAGGCAGTTTCCGGTTAATTTTTAAAATTGCTTTGGCTTTTAGCAATTATATTTATTATATTATTTTCTCAACTATAATAACTCAACAATCAAAAGTATTCTAAATAATATACAGCTAAATAATATATAGCAGTAGGCATCTGATTTTTATGATATTTTTATCGGGTTTTTATTGTTATATGTTATCTATTTTTTTATATTAGAATTTATTACAATTTTTTGTTTTATGCCTACAAATAGATCTTTGCGTTTGAATGCAAAAACTTATATTTTATAAGTTCTCGAGGAGAAGAATAACAAAAATAGAAATTATCTTTATATTATCAGAAAATTAGCTGAATAATTTTTAGAATTTCTGACAGTAAGAGGAACGAAAAAAACGAACTATAGTATCATCGATCAATTTTTTACTTATTTCGGGCGCGACACCCCGATTCACAAATCTCCTCTGCTAAGTACGGGGTTCCAGGCAAGAGATCGAGGGGGCCACGAACCCCCGTTGGCTGCCCCGATCATGCGTGAAAAACAGAGGGGTCCATTGTAAGCTCGTCCTGTGGCTAATGCGACTGTCGTCGTCCTGCTGAAATCGGGTACAGGCAGGACTTCGCAGGCGAACATTAGCCAACGGTCGTTTACCTCGAAAATCCTTCCAGGACGCGTACATCGGGTTCCGCCTTGTTGCGAGCAGAATTTTTTCAGCTGTACTTTCGCACGAAAGTCGAGAACTCTTATGATTGCGAGTCACGCTTCTGGAATGTTGTCTCGCGTTAAATAGTTAGAATGTTTGAAAACTGCGCAAAGACAGAGAAAAAGTGGCGGGTGTTACGTGCATCGACTTGAAAATAAGGATAAGACAATCTTTGAATTATTCTATCTATATTTTTATCAACTTACAATTAGGGTAACTCCGGCAAATATGCCGCGTTGGGATTTATGCCGCAGAAATCAGAACAAAATAGAAGGAGTGGGAATAATTTTCCCGCAACTACTCTGTTACATGTCGTTATATTATATTAGTATTGTATTATGATTTTAGGTTTTTACTGTTAATATTAATGAAATTATTGTGAGTTGAATCGATTTGTGTCACTGTAATAAGTAACGCCATAAATTATAATCTACTTAAAATGATTACTGTAGGACATGTAAACTTATTATTTCGTGATACATACGTGCAGTGGAATAGTAAAGCATGTCGCATAGCAAAATACAAGTGCTTTGTTTTCGTATTCTTCGTTTAGTTTGTTGTTTTGTATATCCCATCTGTTTGGGATATATGGCATTTTTAGCGGGCGGGATTTATGCCCAAAGCATACAAGATGCGCAGATTGAATTCAGTATATTAAATGTGATAAACGCATTATATGAAATATGAACCTCATGTTACTTGTAATATATGTAGGAAGATTGTAATTATTATTTATTATTATTTCCTATACATATTTACCATTCTTATTTCTTAATAAAACTTTATAAACACATTTTACATGTTATTGTGTCATTTTACGTCTTATTTATATGCATTATTTGAAAATTTTTTATGAGTTTTTTATTATATACCCTTCTCTTCCTTTATAAGTAGCCATATATCCTACTATGGGATATACGGCAAAGATGCAAGGATTTAAAAAAGTTCATTTTTTAATACGAAATATAAATATTTCGGATTTCTAATATTTTTTTCATAATAGTAGATAGTACAAAGTTTTTACTGATATAGTTCGTTTACTTTAAATAATACTTAATAAATTAAGTTTTTGATAGGTGCGGTATATATATATATATATATATATATCGAAGTCACCCTAGTTCATTATTAAGTTGTAATTATTGAATTGTTTCTTTGTTTTTTCTGATTAAATAGAACAAAGCTTAATTCGATTCCAAATATCTTGGATGTCAAATACGAAATATATCAACATTTTCTAATATAGAAATTACAATAAAATGAAGATTATTTTCTGACATTTATTGCATGAAATATATTACGTCATATATATATATATATATATATATATATATTCTCCATATTACGTCGCAGCTTAGACTTATAGTAAAAAATGACACCATCTCATTTCTGATCCACAACTGACTTATACCGTACTCGACGCGGCCGCGGAAGAGAGAGCCTCGGTTGTTCTTTTAACGCGGCTTTAGGGTCCTTTATGCTGACACAAATATCGCTTATGCTGACGTCGCGCCGCTGTTTTGGTAACCCATCGAGCATTGTGCCTTCCAAGGCCGTGTGTACCAAACACCGAGTTCTGTGTACCCAGCAAACACGTCCGTCACGTGGCACCCTGATCCCTTCCGTAGCGGCACGGAGTCGCGAGCTCCCCTTTACGGATTTACGCAACGGCCACGGCCCGTTTCATTCCCCGCGTTAGGTAGCCAAACGAGATCTCTTCTCGATGGATACCGAGAGCTTCATTCGCGCGGGGGGGGGGGGGGGGGAGGCGTTCTATACCCCACGCACCCCCCACGGGGGTTCGGGTGGGGGGGGCCGGGGGGCGCGGGGGGGGGGGGGGGGGGGGGGGGGCGAGAGGTCTGTATCTCCCCTGGACCTCTCACAGGGCGCGGCGGGTAGCAGCAAACACACGTGCATGCGTCGTGTTCTTTGCGTCAGCTTTGTTTGCGCGAGTCGTTCGCTTGAACGAGCAATGATCTCCAATCGGAGTCAGATAGGATTGGAATTGATTGAAATGGCTGGAAAACGGGATGCAAAATTACAATTGCTGCTTCACCCATAACTCAAATATACGTGCGTACAAACATAGATACTAAAAATAAAGAACAAACAATTTCCAAGAGTATAAGCTAACTAAAGTAAAAACTTTTTAAATTAGTGATTACTAGAGGACTTGCGATATTTATGTGCAACTGTGATTTATGTTACAAATTCTAGCAACGGTAGGTTCTTTCGCGAATGCTTGATTATAAATTTCACGATTATACGACCGTTTCTGTATACACGTAATTAAATTGAATTGAGTTTAATAAAAAATAAAGTGGCTTATATCGCGAAATACGCAGCGTTAACGAGGGATTTACTTGCCCCTCTCGCGTGAAAGTGATTTAAATGGAAGGGATTAGAGAGTTAATATAACAAAAATTGTATGCTAATGCGATCTTTATGGCCGCAAATAAATACACAAGCACAATTAGCTTCTTATTATTAGTCTTCTCGCGAAAGAAAGCTTTAAAAAGGAGAATGTACGCGGAATCTTTCTGGAAATAAGTGATAAATAATGTCGTCGAACGGCAAAATCGTCCGTGACGGAGGGTTCTCGAAAAGGGCACACGCCATTACCTCCGACGTGTCTGCGGAGCGACAAGCTAGACTACTATGGCTACGATCATGAAGAGCGATATCGACGATGGTGGCTCGTCACAGTGAATATTCCACTCGTATGGAAAACGATCGAGGCAGGGGGAGAAAGCTTCGTACCAGATCAGACAAGAGAGGGAGAGTCACAGGTCGTCTGAGAGAAAGGAGAGAAACGAAGAAAAGAACGAGAAGAATGGCGCGATGTATGGGGGAAACGTTTACCCTTCGACCGAAAATGAAAATTGTATTGTTGGACGCCCTTAGAAGAGGGCAGAGAACCCGACATATTATATCCGCGTTAGCAAGCGTTGCCAAGCGCTACGAAGACCGCGGTCAGCTCTTTCTTTCTCAATAGCCATCAATGCGCATCATCAATAATCGCTCGTCTGACAGCTCAGCCGATTCCAGCCAGCGGGAGTCTTTCGAGGTTTTCGATCCACCCGGTCGATCGTCCGGTAAACATCGCACGCTGAGAATGATTACTCGCTGATTCCTAATCAAGCTCATACCATCTTCATAGCGATTAATTATCGCATAATAATCATCGCGAATGCTCATCCTCTCGCTCTTATACTTAATCTCTACAACGTGTGTGACATCTTTATTATTTCCATCGAATAATTATATCTTACCTAATTGTATTTTAAATATTTTATATATTACGAGATTAAAAAATAGAAAGAATAATTTGGGGAAGATTTTTCGGAGAATACAACGAGATAGAAGAAGGCAAGAAATAAGAAAGATGCGGTGCATTCGTAAACAAGCATATGTCACCAACATATTCCTTGATCGAATAAGTAGTTTTACCGGAAAATAATCGAGAAAAAGGACAGATTTAATTCCACGAAAAGAAGAAGAACTCGCTAGTTTTCGTCGATTTCGTCTCGGGCAATTTGTCTCGCTGCTGTCGGAAAGTTTTGCAATTTATTTGACTTTCTCATAGATAACTTGGATATCTTTTTATATCAATATGCCGAATGGTCACAGAGAAGCTTTGAAACTTCTTGCTGAAACAGCATAAAACACGAAATATATCCGACCACATCAGATATTTATATTCGGGAAAGTTTGACAGAATTTCTTAAAAGATTGTATGTAGGAAATTTTTTATATTTCTGAAAATATAATTACCCATTCATTGATTATATGCGATTAATAATTAATTTTAATATTATCAGGCTACAAGTTGTAATTTATTATTTAATCTCCGGAATGATGAAATCACTCAATTATACATTTTTTTCATCAAAAATGTCACATAATTCAATTTTTTTATATTACATTCGCAAATTTGGCTTATTTTCATTAATATTGAAGAATCATTTTTTTTGCATGAGTTAGGTCATTTTGATTTCTTGAAATTAATTAGTGTGTTTTAATTTACGTAAATTATATATATATATATATATATATATATAAATGTTACAAATCTAACATCAGTAATTGTATTATAGATTTTGATATCAGCTCCAGAGAATTAAATTAAGAGGAATCATAACGGATATTATATTTTATAATCTTAAATATAATATAGAACTTCGTAACGCTTTTTACACCTACTTGGTGGGTATCCCGGTGTATGTACCTCGAGTTTATTCAAAGAGAGGGATAATCGTTTCTCGAACAGCGGTACCTCGGAAAATACCGGTGAATTTTTAGGTGCAGAAGGCACCTGACGCGCTTCTCTTCGCGTTGGAATCTCCACACGTGCTGAAGGATATTAAGCCGAAGGAGAAGGATATGAGGTGTAACGACATTACGCGAGGGGGGCAGGGAAAAGGGGGATGAAAAGAGAGAGTGGTATCGAAATATAGACGAGGATGCATGCAGCGTCGCGTACATGACATCGATCTTCATCCATCAGCCGCGCCTTCGGTTTTCATCGGGCGAGAAAGATTCCACTGCGGTTTTCCCTGCTACTGGAACGCCAGATGTATCGTTGTTGATCGCGGTTGGCGATCGCGAGAGAAGTTTTCGCGTCGATGTAACGTTGCGATTCGTCATCGCGATAGCGTCAAATCGAACGTGGAAAATGCCTTCACGCGCGATCGCATTCACTCATCACTGGGATTTACGCGCCCTTCTCGGTCTCGCGATCGGTGAACGATTCGGTTTCGCTTGGCATCACACAAGTGATAAATCGGTGAACTAACGATCTATGATTGTTTAATCGTGTCATAGTAGTACGTACAAACATCGATACGCAATTTGTAGAGTACGTCTGTTAATTATGGCGTAAGTTGTACAGGCTTTACACGATTTCTTAATCAGTCGGCTTGTTTGAAGGTGTAGCATGCGCTCGTTGATTGCGATTCACATCTCAAAGGATATCGCTTAATGAAAGCGAATGTGCGAACGCAACGCCTAAACCGAATCGAACGTGCTGCTAGTTGAATCGTTCGCTTGCCCATATCTGTCGTATCGCTTCGCGATCTCATTAATTTCCGACAGCAATAAAAACGGGAACGGCGCGCCGGTCTACGGGTGCACGCGTGAAAGGCAGGCACGCCCAGGACACGCGTGTGCATCAAGAGAAACGACCGCAACAAGAAGGAAAGAGAGAGAGAGAGAGAGAGAGAGAAAGAGAGAGAAAGAAAGAGAGAAACACGCGGGCGAGTGTCAGATAAAGAATCGGGAATAAATGCTTTTTGGCATTGCTCCTCTTGTTTGCCTTCGGTATTTCGCAGGGTCGGGTGGGCGTGCGTACGTAAGGGCGAGAGACCGTGTCGATTGATGACGATGCCGATCTCGCTCTTGGAGGAAGAGGGAAAAAGAGAGAAACGTCGGGAGTCACTTGGTGCCATTGTGAACGGCACGTGCCGCCGTGGTACAAAACGAAAGAGCGGCCGTCGGCCGAAACGTATTCGAGCGTGGTAGTGTCGAGACTAGCGAGAGTATATCGGCAGCCGCCGTTACAATGGCGCGGCCCGACGGCTTCTCTCTCCGAGATATACGGACGGAATTAATTGATACCAGCATCGTGATCCGGCATCGAGCAAGGGTTACGTAAGCACCGTGGAAAAAGCGTGTCCACGTACCGGGTCCGGCTTCCCGAGGGAGACAGAGAGTCAGTTCTGTCGGTTTGTTCTCGTGCTTTCTCTCGCCGCGGCCATGGCAAAATGTTTTTTAAGCGCACTACATGTTCCTTACGCTTTGTTGATTTTTGATTGGCGACTTGATCGAAAGAGCACGACCGTAACTCATCACCGCGATGACAGGTCGGATATGACATGGAAATATTTAGAAGAATTTGAATCAACTTTCTCTAAAGTATATTAGGAGTATTGGTCGAGGCTCTAATAAGGAGATCTGATGAAAAAACAAAATGAGGATTTGATACAAGAAGACAATTAATAAAACACGATATTTCTTTGTAACGGAAAAAGCGCACTTAAGAAAATCTTCCTGCTGTATCTCTTGATTTAATATTTTGCATATTTGTTTGTTGAGCACGTAATAAAATAATATATAGTACAAGACGATTCCGTTGCAGTTTGCTTCCATAAATAACCAACCTGCGAGGACGCCTGATCGCGAGGAACCGAGTTACCCTCATCCTCTCGGAGTACGTAAAGGTAAAGCTAATCAGGAGCGAGTCCACTTCTCGTCGTCGTCGAAAAACTCGTTACGCATTCAGCGTGGCGTTGAGATTATCATATCTCCCGGATCCTTTGACGAGGACACTCGATCCTCGACGTGAAAGACAGGAAAAATATAAAACTTGAGGAGTCGTCTCCGTGGCGGAACGCAGAGGCTCCGAGAGGCTACCAGGGAACGTCGCGCGACTTCCAGCCTAGGACGATGGCAAAGCTCGTGCAATGAATAAAAATCTTTTGAAGTATCGCTAGGCGCAAATTAACGCATAATCGTCAAACGTAATGAGACGCTGGTCGCCGGAACGTTTCGCGACCCATCATCCATCCCTCTTGCCCCGAGAAACTTTGATTATTTTTATAATGACTACAGTCTGTGTTGGTAGATTTCTTTGCCACTCTATATCGTACATCGTCGTCCCATGTTCAAATCCTAGCTCGTTTCTTCGAACATTTTTTGACGAAGATTCTTGTTGACTCGAGGATAATTACATTTAATTAACAATAACAATTTTTTAAATATTTGATTAAAATGTTATCTCTTTACTTAGACAGATCTTAGACAGATATATTAAAATATTAATTTTTCGGATTTATTGTCGTTTGAAAAATTGATTCCTGTTTTCGATATTAAGAATCAGGTTTAATGCTATGCAAATTTATTCATATCCTTTGCCATTCTTGACAGATAGTTCTTCTTTCTCACAAAAGACGTTTCCCAAAAGCGGTGAATACGAATCGTTAATGCCCGGAACGTGTTAGACGCGCTGCGTAAAAACGCAATAGATTGGAAACCACATTTGGTTAGACGTCGATCACCCTTATCCTGTTTCTCTCTCTCTCTCTCTCTCTCTCTCTCTTTCTCTCTCTCTCTCTTCCGCTCTCTCGCATTAACGTGTCCCCAGTATTGCACCCGAGCTATTAACTAATGCCAGCACCCCTGTTGAACGCAATGCCATACGCGCACCAGCGAGCCGACCGACCGACCATCCAGTCGGTCAGACAGGGTGCGCAGAACCACGCTGGTAGGACATGCTTGCTGCGACGGGACAGTTTAAGCCCTGATATATCGCTCGCCGACACTCCCAACTTCTGTCGCCGTTTCTGTAGCGCTTTTTTTGTCGCGGTGAAGCACGGGCTGACCATATGTCCACGGAAACCGAGATCCCCATCGAGCGCGTTCCACGCGGATTCTCGCCCCCGTATGTAGAGGATAGTTGTCACGCGTTGTTTCGATGACGTTACGCAAAATGAAGCGACCTCGATTGCTATGGATATCTTTAATATGTTTTCGAAATCGAATTTGAAACGAAGTTTATTTTCTAAATAAAAAAAAAATTAGGGAATTTGCTAAAATCAAATGATTAATTTCCTTTTTAATATTAATTGATTTTATATAATGAATTTTATATAATGATTTTATATAATGAAGTTAATCTTGGTTTTCTCTATTTGCTTGGATAACTAAATTCAGCAGTTAATTAAGTACAAAATATAGTTGCAAAACATCTATATCATAATGTATGAGTTATTATCAAGAAATATTGTTATTGGTTGTATCATAATCGTAAGTTGTCTTCCTCAGTTAAATCGAATGATCGAACCCTTCTTCGAATAGGTGACAGGAGACGACGGATCGTTTATATACTCGAACGATCTCTTGCTCCTTTACGTCTTTGGATTTCCGGATACGTAGGCGCTTTTAAACGGGCTTAGATAAGGCATAGCTTGATGGGCTTGGAAACCCCACTTCGCACGTAACAAATGATGCCACATGTTCGAGTCTTGACTCCCTTTTCTCATTCCTCTGTCTCCGATACATCCGATGGACCCGCGGGGCACTCGATTCGGTGCCCTCGTCATATGTAATTCGTATGGTTGGTGCTCAAAAGAGAGAAAAAAAGATAGATGGAGAAAAAGAAAAAAAGAGATAGAATGCAGGAGAGCAATGGTGACAATTTACACAGGACTAACTGCAGCACTGGGACCATTCTCGACGATCGAATTGTTCCTACTTAGCTGTTAATGGCACCTTATGTCAATCAGCGCCCAAAAGATCCCGACAAATGGTGACTAATATGAAGGACATATTAACAATACTTAACTCGAATTATCATTGTTTGAGGGGAGGAAGGGGAGTATCACCATTACTTGATTTTTACCGAAATCTTGCAAACTCATCAATCCTTTTGTCAACGCATAATTTTTTAGTTTTTCACTATCGTTTTTTCCAAGATTCCTGTTAAAAGTTGAAAATAAGATAAAGTCAGTTACTACTATTCCTTGTTGTTTCGAAGAATTCGGGTTTTGACTATAACGAAATTTGCATAAAAATTTTTATTGTTTAAAATTTAATATATATATACACGGAGAATTTTCTTTTAAAATTTACTCTGACAATATGGTAGTTGTGGTTTAATAAAATATTTTAAAGATTTTTACCATGGCTGCACTTCAATAAAATTGATCAAATTTATCTTATATTTTATTATAGTTTTATTAATGAGAGATTTAAATTAAAATTCTTCGAAATACAATGTTGTCCCACGTCTGTCATATTGTCAGGATAAATTTTAGATTCTCTCCGTATACCCGATACATGTAATACTGGTTAACATCATAATTAAATAATTTTAAATTACTTGCGAATTTATTATTTAGACAATATTGCTAAAATTAAAAACAATAAAAAAAATAGTTGCTATCTTACGTGAATTTGGCTCAAAAACTTTTGGTATTCTCAGACATTTTTTGGTCATTATTTGTGTGAATAGGACAACAAATTACACAATATATTGCGAACGACACTCGAAAAGAAAGTGGTCAATGAGATAGCGTAACTGATGTCGAATGCAAGCCATTGAGTCAGACAAACATCCGTACGTATATATGAATCCCTTCCAATCTTCTTCCTGCTCCTTTCATTCTATTGTCGCTGGTCAACTGAAGTGCCACTGGCTCGCAGGTGGAGATCCGTCATCACGAGCCATTTAAAAAGACTAACCGATTGTCGGCCGTTCATCAAGTACTTCGAACGCGGTGACAGAAAATGGCTGGGTTATCCTTGGTGTCACTTTCTCTTTTCTTCACCGTGTTTGTCTCTTCAGCTTTCGATCCGTGCCGCTCATCGTTACTAATTCTGACATATGTACGTTTTGCTCACAAAAGCATCCATCGCATTCAGATACGTTCTTTGAGGATCTTTTCGAGATTCCGCGCACGAGAAAAATCAGGAAAGTTGTGAGCATGAAAATTTCAAAATTTAAAAATGGAAATTAGAAATTATTTTATTTTGATGAACGATGTTGACTGGGTGGTCCAATGTTGCTGAAGGCGAAGTGATTTTAGGATTTGTTCTGCGAATTCTAATTTTCTATGTAAATTTGTGAAAATTATGCCTTTAGCGCTTTCTGTAGAGTTCATAGTTTTTGGCCAACTAATCTCCAAAAAGGAAAGTAGTAGTTATTCATTGTTAAGTATAATATCGATCATAAATATCGATTGATGTTGCATTCAGCCGTAAAATCGTTGTTCAATCTGGGTTTGAGTTCTACGAAAAATAATCAGCCGGCGGATGTTGGCAATTTTTTTGACGGATTGGCGGCTCGAATATAATTTAATGTATATTTCGTCACACTTTTGTATCATATTCTTTACTAAATATTATTTATTATTATTATTTTATTTATTTATTTTATTAGTATATTTATTTAATAATTAAAAGTAAGCTTATATCCATTTAAAATATATATTTAAAAAAAACTTTAGAAATAATGATTTTAGTATAGATATTTATTTTTTTAGATTTAGCACATTACTTAAGATTAATGGATTGTATATCGCGATTCTTGTTGTGAGTTTCGACATAACGGGCGAACAAACGACGAATAAACAATTCCATTACATTTATCAGATAATGAAAGGACAACGATAAAACTGCAATAGCGTGTAAGTGCGAGGGAAATCTGAAGTAGTCCACGGTGGGAGAAGGACAGTCCTTTGTAGGATAAAGAATCTACCGTGTCCTACTCGTTCTCTCCCCTTGTCATTAATACCAGGCGACTGTTACATATGGATGAGAAAGCTGGGTTAGGCCAGGACAGTACGGCGTTACACGGAACGAGACGAAAACGACACGGGATATATAGGGAAGTGAACTCATCGACTAAAAGCATCCGCGGAAGCGACCGAAGTCGTTTCGGTTTATTCTCGAATCTACGCCGTTATGGAAGTTCCTCTCACTCGTGAAGAGCAGGGAGGCCACTCGTCACGAAGACGAGATGGACGGAGATAAAGCGAGTGCTCTTGACGTTTACCTTCGGTTTAAATTATCCTGCGATCCGAGAGACGCAGCCGAAAAAAAGCTTCGTCCGATGATTTCTCTTGGTCTCTCTTGACTTGCTTGATTTTCTCGAAAGAAAATCGAGAAATTGAAGTATTCTTATATCTTTAACTTGAATACGCTTTGCTGGATAATTACATTCGTTTAAACATTCGTTTGAATTCGTAATTTATGTACAAACTGGATTGTATATAGCAGTATTTTTATCTCTTTATAAAAATATTACACTTTATTACCCAATCTCTTGAGTTAAATAACAATTTGTTATTTTTGACTTCCGTTGTGTCAAAATATAAATTAATCTATGTTTGCGCTTAATTCGAAGGTAAACAACGTACTTAATAAATAATAAACTAAATTTGAGTAAAGTTTAATATATTTTCTTGAATTAAATTATTCAACTTTATTATTTTAATTAATATGACATAAAATTTAATTGAATTATAATAACATACTGAATATGGGTAGTGACGACTTAAAAATGATTAAAAATAACTCAACTTGAGTATAATTTGACCTTATAAATTTAATAGCGTAAAATTTACAAAATCTTGGCAAACAATCACTACATCTAGCATAAAGAGTATTGGCTAAACTATATCATCTGCTATTTACAATATGATAATGAATTACCAAACAAATGGATCGATTGCAACTATTTCGCATTGTCGAAAGGGTTAAGCACTGCGATAACTTAAAACAAGCGAAACACAGCGTCCCAGAATCTCGCAATCTCCGTTCAGATTCTCTCCACAGAAACGATAAATCTGCGTGTACGCCGTATATCTTGGTGTCCGGTCCAAGGGGGAGTAAACGTAATATAGGTAATGTTCTGGCCGGCTACTTAACAAATTGCTACAAATTGCGGCGGGCGTTTAGCCGTCCGGCCGAATCTGCGGCTTCCTATATTCCCCCATCGACTCCTCCCTGTTCGCGCACAGGGTTGGTTTTAGCTTTCGTTGAACGAACGATACGGTGGTGACCACATGGTGCTCCCATATGTCCATCGCTACCGCGATGGTACTCACCCTAATTTCGACTGTCCATCCGCGGGGTGCAGTGTGACGACGTCTGGAAGATGGAATCTGCACGGGAGGCGCAAGCTGGAAGAAGAATCTGGATAGGCTTACGAGAGATCGGTAAAGGGCGATCTCGTCCCTCTCGAAAATGAGAAGTAGAGATGATCCTGATGGAGAGATATTTACGGGTGCGCCGATCTCGTTAAGTCACGGCGAATTGGCAGCTATAGTAAATTTGTACCGGTTCATTGACGCTGAGAATTCATCACGGGTGCGGTCGCATTTCGGACCGACGAAATAAATGAACGAGTTCAAATAGCTATCATCGTATTACTTTATTCTAGAGAGAGAGGATTCTATCATCTAAAGTTCTAAAGCAATAAAAGATTAAATCTCGATACGGTAAACGAAGCAATAGATTCTTGATAATTTTGAGAAATAGTGACTATACGAACCTTAGTGATTCTGACTATCAAAAATATAGCTTTCAGACGATTTGATACACTGTTAAATTCATAACTTCATATCATAATTGTATCCAATAATTATTCTTAATCATTTCTGTAAGTCGCTGTTACTCAATATTAATCTCTTACTCAATATTAATCTCTTACTCAATATTAATTAAATCAAAATAATGAAATTAAACGAATTAACTTCAGAAAATGTATTACACAATAATAAAAGATACTTAAAAATTGATTGATGCTATTATAATGTTTATTTTACTGAAATCCTTATTTAAATATGAAATGAAATTCTAATAAATAAATGATTACTTAATTTTTTTACAATTAATAAAATATATTTCACAGAAATGTATATTTTCTTACAGTAAAAATTTTTTATAAGTAAAAATCGAAGAAAATGTCACATTTATTATAACATTTATTATAACATTTGCTTGCAAATATTTCGATTTTTTTTAAATGTAAATTTCACTTAAATTTAATTTATTATTTACTTAATTTAAGTGCAACTGTGCCTTGAACCTAACCATAGAAATGAAATAATTTATATTTCGATACACATGGAAGTTAAAAATAATAAATATTAGTTTTTAACTTAAGAGATTAAATTATCATGGTTCCTTTTATATTTAACACAGTGTACACTGGAGAATTATAGTTCAACACGATTTTCTGCTTTTCAAAAGTTGAGTAATTATGCTTTGCAGCGTTTCGTAATACTGGGATACTTGTGTAGCACATTAAGTATTATGTCGGTGTAATCTTCTTGGCAAATTACCCCGACTTCATCGTTGACGTCAAACACGAAACATATTTTCCAGACATGCTCTCGTGGGATGGGTGACTCGTTCCTTTCGAAAGAGGTTACAGCCGGAACGGCACCTGAGTCAGACACATCCTTGCGAACGCATCATTAATCGTCGGTCGACAGCGTGAGGCGCTCTAATGACGCTTTAAAGGCGATATCCTCGAGCCAATCAGCAACGATCGCGTGCCGGCCACTGATCAGCCGGGTTAATTTCACGGGTATTTAACGCGGTTTCGCTTAACAATGATTCAATCAAGTCGGATTTATTTTGCCTGGGATTCGGCGCTTGTCGACGGCACGAGGCGCTCATTAAAGCTTCCCACTGTAGAAACGCCTTCAAGCCTTTTTTATCAGACTGAGCACGTTTATTTGACATTACCGCGCCTTTGTACGCATAATACCACTAGTTAGTGCCTGTGTAATTTGCGCAGTAGTAAAAATGCTGCGATTTTATCTTACATGCGAAAACGGCTACAAATTCGTCATTAAAATTAAGTCAACAAATTGTCAAAAAAAATATATATATATTTCTTACCATAACTTATGTAATAATTCTTTATTCTTAATGAGAATAAATATATGATTTTAGTGAAAATATATTACGTCTAGTAACAGCAAGACTTTCTTTCTCTTTGTTTAAATTTTTATTGTGTTTAATAATTTTCAAAGATAAAGGCTTTTAATATTATGCATATACTGGAGTATTCTATTTTAATCTATACATATATTTTTTAAATTTATTTATAAATTGTTGAAACACGCGACATTATCCATGTAGATGCATCAGACTTGACCGCAAATTTGAGCGTACATCGTCATCATATCGTCCAAAAAGGGGGGTAGCGTATAAGAGGGGGGGATAGGAGATCGGTTCGGCAATTCAGAGTCCGTGCGAAATGTTGTCAGCCAATTTTCTTGGCCAGTGCCTCCGAATGCCGCAGATTTCCATCTAGGTCCGTCCTCAGTGCCGGTGCCGGTGTGTACGATGGTGGGTAAATACACCCTTTTCCATCCCTCTGGAAGCGGACGCTCGTCGTCGCCATCGTCCTTCGCTTCTCCTGGCCCATCACCATGTACCCCTTACATCCCCGATGTCTCCTCATCGCGCCAACCACAACTGTGATTATAATTCGCAGCTCTGACAGAGCCACCCGCTCTCTACCATCCTCTCTTCCCTTCTACCCCCTCCCTTCATATCCCACGATCCACCCCATTCACGGCGCTGGACCGGGGATCGGACGCTGTGTAAAGGATTATGCACGCGGATTTAACTGATGAATCACATTGTCGTCTTGATTCGCGGTGGCGTTAATTTTCGATGCCGCGCCGCAATGCGTCGGCAACCGTTCTGTCCTCAAACGATCCATACGTGAGCGCGTTAGGGTGTAAAGAGTATTCCGTCCATCCATCATATACACACATCGGAATATTACTTATTTAAATATTGTATACTTATTTAGAATACAAAAACTAAACACGATATACGTATGAATTTATTTTTGTAGCTTATTTTAATATATTATATTTTATTGTCAGTAATAAAATACTGAAATAAAGTTATTTGAATTTTAAAATACTGAAATAAAGTTATTTAATATTTAAATAACATTTACTGCAAATAATTTTAGTAACGTATTGATAATATAATAACGAGAGATGTTTATATCATTATATTACGTTATATAATAATGTTTGCCCTTATTTTTTTTTAATTGAATCATTTTTTTTTAAATGTTTTAGAAAATAACAATACAGACAGTGACATATTGAGAAAATGAATTTGAAAATAAGAGGACAATCTGAGAGGAGGAGAAGGTGATCTAGGAAAGACATCAGCGGAACAATTTTATGGTAGATATTATTTTTTTACTTGTACAAAATTGATCTTTTTTCTTGTTTAATCTTAATTATATTGTGTTTCATAATAATTTGAAAATAATATGAATACATTTACACGTATGTTCTATAGAAAACAAATCAATGAAATTGAAATAATGTCAATAAGACACTAGATGAAAGTGTGTATATATAAGCACATTTATTATACATGTTTATATTCGTTTCTTGTAATTATATTTAAGTATTGAAGAGAATTTAAACTAGGATTGAAATGTCTTCTATATTATCCATTTAATAAATGCATTTATATACACGGTCATAAAGTAATTCTTATTTGCATTATTTCAATTA
>Ga0157363_1001067_pt1 | contig 22265 bp, 14 predicted proteins | sample AttsexASBM1_FD_111477 | JGI IMG/M metagenome (GOLD analysis project Ga0157363, IMG submission 111477) | Fungus gardens microbial communities from leaf cutter ant in Ribeirão Preto, State of São Paulo, Brazil - Atta sexdens ASBM1 | ecosystem: Host-associated > Fungi > Mycelium > Unclassified ... | reverse complement strand
GATTGTTGCTTTTGTACATCCTAGATATGTGCAGATAGCCCTTGTTTGAGGTTTTACAGCACAACTTAGTCTGTGAAAATCAGTCTACTAGTTGTGGAGATACAAGCTGAATGAAGTTTGTGACAGAAACTACAAAATTCATGATAGGTAAATGTTAGTGGTTATAAAAGGGTTAAAAAACTGGAGGTATTTATTAAAAAATATGAAGTTTAAGTTTGAGATCTAGATAGACCACAAGAATTTGGAATATTTCATGAAAGCACAAAAGTTGAACAGAAGACAAGCAAGATAAGTATTATGTTTGTCAAGATCTAACTTTACCTTGAAACATGTCTATCAAGATTGTTGATGGTGGACTTCATTTTTTATTTTTTATTTTTCTCTTTTCACTTTATTTTATTTTTCTTCTTCTTTTTCTTTTCTTTTCTATTTTTAGAACAACTCAGGTTAGGGTTTATCAGTCACGCTGTCACATCAGTCACAAGTTGATGGCATAGTCACAAGACTGATCATGAGACTTGAAAGAATGGAGTAGAAGGTTCTGGAATAAAGTGATGTCATACAACATGGACAACACATGTTGGCCTCATGTCATACACATGGTCATTTAGGGTAGGGTGCACAGTATAAGCATGGACCATGAGTAGTGGTATATAAGGTAGACTACTTTATACTAGAAACTCTATCGAGTTCTCTTGTGTTACTCAATACAAGAGTTGTCTTATTGCTTAAACCTCTGAGCTTTAAGTCATAACAATGTCCCAGAAACAAAAATGGGAAAGACAGACAGACTTAGTAGACAACCAGACTGGAAAGTAAGAGATGAAAAAAACAATAACAACCAAATATTTATTAAAGACCATTAACTTTGTAGTTTATCTAAAGTAGTAATAGAGGAACTGAAAGTAGACACATTAGAAAAAATCAAAATAGCTAGGAGTAAGGATAAAGAAGTATTTAGAGTAGTGGAGGAGATGAAGAAGATGGGAATAAAAGTATTGAGAGGAGAAGAATAGCAGATAGAGAGAGACTTGGTGTTGAAGGAAGAAAAGATATATGTGCCAAAGGATGAAATATTAAGAGTGGAAATAATTCAATTGTATCATGATATGCTGGTAGCTAGACATAAAGGAAAATGGAAGACAACAGAGTTAGTAACAAGGAACTATTAGTAGCCAGGAGTGACAAGTGATGTGAAAAAATATGTAGAGGGATATAACATGTGCCAGAGGATGAAAAATAGAACAGAGGCACCAGTAGGAAAGTTGAAGTTGAGTGAGGTTCTGGAAAAACCATGGACACATCTGATGGTGGACTTTATTATAAAGTTACTATTAGTAGTTAGGAAAAATGCAATCCTAGTAATTTACAATAGGTTGTCCAAGATGACATATTTTGTGGCAAATACAGAAGGAATATCAGTGAAAGAGTTAGTGAGGTTGTTCAGAGATAACATATGGAAATTTTATAGGTTGCCAGAGAGTATGGTGTTAGATAGGGAACTACAGTTTGCAGCAGAGATAATAAAGAAGTTGAATAAAATATTAGGAATTGAAATAAAGCTGTCAATGACATTTCATCTTCAAACAAATAGTCAGATAGAGAGGATAAACTAGGAATTAGAACAGTATCTAAGGTTCTTTGTAGATTATAGGCAAAAAGATTGGTCAGAATGGTTAGTGTTAGCAGAGTTTGCAATTAACAACAAGATACATTCAACAACCAAAGTGTCTCCATTTATGGCAAACTATAGAAGGGAGTTAAGAATGGGAGTAGACATTAGAAAGAAGAGAAAAATGGAGAAAGTGATAGAGTTTGTAGAAAGGATAAAAAAGTTGCAAGAAAAAGCAGGAGTAGCACTGAAGAAAATACAAGAGAAGATGAAACAACAAGCAGATAGAGAAAGAAACATAGCAGAAGAAAAGGATTTTAGTAGAGGAAAGTTGCCAGGAAAGTACACAGTGAAGATGTTGTATGAATAGAATGATAGAAAATTCAAGAATAAGTATCTAAGAAAATTGGAAGAGAAAGAATAAAGTTGATATGAAGCAGAAGAGCAAGTTTCTCTGAAGTAGGAATTTTGAAAGGGGAATAATATCAGAGTAGTGAACTCTACTTTATTTCCTGTTTTCATTTTCATTTTACTTTTATTCTTATTTTTGTTACTCTTTTATTTGAGACTAGAGATTAATGTAATGTACTGGGAGAGAGATGGCATAGTGAAAGAGCCCCCCATCCATGCATATTATGCCTACCTCAAACCTACTTGAGGTTATGGATTCAATTCCTTAGTAGTCCTTTATGTTGGGTAACTACATAGGAAAGGTTAGAGTATTAATACTCCATATATAATTCCTCCTATAGGCACAGACTGCTATTGCACCCTATGTAATAAATTGTTGACTTAAAAAAAAAGATTAATGTAATGTCATGGTCACAACTGTCACATGTCACTGTCACAGTAATGGTTACAGAGTTATGAGGTCACAAAAGAATATAGAATATGAAACATGGTAGAAAATTCTAGAACAATAATATTATACAACATGTCTAACACATGTTGGCCTTATGACTTACACATGGTCTTTAGAGTAGACTAGACACAGTAGTAGCACAGGCCACCTAATGTAGTATACAAGATTGATACTCTGTACTAGAAACTCAATCAAGTTCTCTTGTATTAACCCAATATAAGGATTCACTCACTTGACTAGCTCTAAGGTCTTGAGTTTGTAATATAGTGGTTTTAAGATCATACAAAGTCTTTGACATAATATATAAGACATAGTATAACATATGTATCAACTTAGATGGGAAAGGAGTATAGGAGATACTTGAGAGTTTCAGAGTATAGCCTTAAGCAAAGATTTTAGTAGTGGTGAGATATTGAAAGGATTGATAAGAAAACTCCATCATGAAAAGCTAAGTTGAATAGGAGTATCTCTATCATGGAAGACTGAGCACTTAAAAGATTTAGAATTGATTACATCACTACTATGGGAACATGTTGTAGAAATAAGGCTGTCATAAAAGATGGACTTTTGGTAGGGTTTGAAAAAAATATCACTGTTATAGAGAATGAACTTGAGAATAAATAAACTTAGTATATGACATGTAGTATGAAATATGAATTGATTTATGAATCTAGCGTAAAATGAGCATGAAATTAATTTGGAAGTGGAGTATTATACAAATAACAATCTTAGCTTTAACTATAAAATGTGGTATTTAGCCAACTTCATTGTATAGTTGTAATTTAGAAAGAGAAGGTTTGAATATTAACTAAGAATAAGTATAATACTTAATTCAAGTTGATTATCAGACTAAGAAATTGTATATAACAGCTATAGTTTTTAAATACAGAATAAAGTATTCTAATAATAAAATCCTACATATACTCTAAGTTTGTCAAGTACTATGATATTGTCAACTGGAACTTCATGAGATTTGTTGTGGAATAAAGAGGCCATTGTTCATAGAGTAATGGGTAATTAGAATATAATATAATCTATTCTAGAAGAAAGTAACTGAGTTTAGATGATAGAAAGAGTACTAGAGTGGAAACTGTGAATGTAGGGATAAGATTTTTCATTCTGAACAGTATTTCCACAACAGATGACTTCAAAGAGATGGATGCTCATCTGTCTACAGCATTAGTTCAGGAATAGATCTGAAGAGTTTGGAAAGAGCATCAGTCACAGCAGATTTCTAGCCAGGGTATTTCACATATAAGGATGAGTCAGACAAATGGCACTAGCTGGTGTACTTTGAAGCATCCAAGATCCCCTGGGTCAGGTTTGTAAGAACATGACCCTCCTCTATTCCTCGATATGGTCATGTAGAACAGAGAAGTAAAACTTATCTCTCTACTCCTGATGTGATTTGACCATTGAAAGAGAACTCACCTCTCTAAAGTTTGACCGGCTCTGAAGTTTTGAAAGAGAGGAAAGAAGTTCAACAAAGTCAAACAAATCTATAGAATAAGGGCTTAACCTCAGTGGATCATAGCAATAAGGCTACTCTACCACTTATAATACTCTGTTCCCATTCAAGTCGTCTACAAAGGATTTACTCCTGCTTATATTATGATTACAATTCATGAACAAGCCAAAACACCATTTCTACCATAGCAACCCAGTCCACCTGATTTGGTATATGAGCAAAGCTCTATCTCAACTCAAGTCATATATATGGGACCAATATCATTGTTTCTAACATGAATTCTGACTTAGAGGTGTTTAGCCATGATCTAGCAGATGATAGCTTCACACTATTGCTTGATTGGACAGGTGCAAATACCAAATACCTAAATGAATGGTTTCTCTTGTACTAAGTTCAATTACTATTATGATAATACTCTATCAGTAGGGTAAAACTAACCTATCTCACAACAGTCTAAACCCAGTTCACGTTTCCTATTAGTGGATAAACAATCTAATGCTTACCCAATTCTGCTTTGGTATGATAGAAAGAGCTGACATCGAAGGATCAAAAAGTAATATCGCTAAGAACACTTGGCTACCACAAGCCAGTTATCTCTGTAGTAACTTTTCTGGCACCTCTAGCCTTAAATTCTGAGGGACTAAAGGATTGATAGGCCACACTTTCATAGTTTGTATTCACACTGAAAATCAAAATCAAAGGGACTTGTATCCTTTTATTCTACTTGAGATTTTTATTCTTGATAAGTTATAATAACATGTAATAAGCCTCTAAAGTTCTAGCTATAAGAATTTACAAAGATTATTTTAGTAGAGTGAAGAGAAGAAAGAACAAAATGATAAAAATAAGTCTAAGAGAAATAGTTAAAAGAGAAAAGATAGATAGTATCATAAGATAGATAGTAGCTAGTATAGACTTGAGTTAAGGCAGTAGAAGTAGACCTAGTTTATTAGGATAAGTGAGATGGAAATTAAATACTACTTCAGAGATATGAACAAGCTCTGAGGTAGGTAGCTAATCAGAGTTTTCTTTCATATTCTTGTATTTTAACCAGATAACTTTGTATAGTAGCTTGTACACATATCTATTATCAATTTTTAAGTTAACAATTTGAGAAATTTTATACTCAGATTCATCATCTATCATGATGGGTAGTAGGAAGATTCAGATTGACTGGAGAAATTGTTAGGAGTAGTAAACTTGAGCATGAATACATGAAGAACTGAATAGACAGTGTATATTAAATTTTGGAAGGTGGATAGTGAATAAGTAGATGCTGGCTTAACTAATGATTTTGAATAGTTCTAGATATCTTTTTAACAACTTTTTCGAGAGTTGTAAAATGTAAAAGAGTTAAGCTTTTACAAAATATGTTATCTTATTTAAAAGTCTAGAACTAGAAGTCTGTTAATATTATATATATTTTAATTCAGCCACATCTATCCCAACTCACAGATAATGTGTCTTTCTTATCTGCACTCCAAATTTCTTCTAGTGTAGATTACTTATCTTTATTTATCTTAGATGTCCTCACTGAACTCTTACTAACTTTATAGATCTCTATCTTTAATATCTGAGAATCACTAGAAACTAGAATAATGTTTAATCATTTCTATTCCTAAATAACTATCCTAGGTAGTATACTTAGTATATATGCTGGTAGTTTGAGCTATAAATCTCATTCTGAAAATCAACTAAAACTATTACTAACTTCTAGTATTAGTAATAGTATACTTTCTACTTTCTGGTGGACTTCGTCTTTTATCATATCCTGAGTATATTATCTGAAACATGTGACCCATGTGACTTGTAGAGATAGAGCATATAAGTTAAAGCTGAAGGTTATTCTGACTTTTACTTTCCATGTTTTCTAATAATGTACAACTCACTCATTTGGACTTCTAGGAGATTATTATTAGATCTTGAATAATGAGATATGAACTATGTCTAACAGTATATATTAATGTTCATATAGTAGTGTTTACAAAAAATAGAGAGATACTAGTAATAGTACTGGATGTATTATTGTAAGTAAATTTTGCAAGTGAAAAAAAGTTTAACCAATTATCTTGTTAGTAGCTGTAGTAAATATAAAAGTACTAATCTAGTGTCTGGTTAGTGCATTCTGTCTAACCATCCCCTTCTGAGTAATATTTAGAGATAAATATATTATCTGAGAATGTAGAAGACTAGTTAGAATGACTTTTAGCTTCAGCTTGTATGCTGTGATTCTACTAGCCACACTAGTCATATTTTTCAGAACAGAACTTGAGAACTTTTATAGCTAAAAAACTACTAGAGAGTAGCAACATTGCCAATACTGGAAATACTACTAGATTATATATTAGGTATACTATCTAGAGTAGTTATCTAAAATAGAGGCTATTGAGTGAGTTATTTTGATATTTAGTGATTCTCAGATATCAAGAGATGGAGGCCCATAAAGTTAGCAAAGACCAGTAAGGTCATCAGACATCTAAAGTAGGATAGAGAAGTGTGATCTATACTAGAAGAGGTTATTTATAGATTGGAACAAATGTGGTTGGAAAACTGAATATAACAAGTCAGAAGTAATATGAGATATGTTATGTAACACCATGTTTGGAGAAGAAGTGGATGATAAACAACTTAGCCAAATTATGTGAAGTAATGATATTTACTATTGGAACAAATATAGCTGATAAATATTAAGTTCTATAAATGCTTAGAAATTAGAAATTGCTTAAAAAATTTATACAACTTGTGTGTTACAGCTTGAAGACCTCAGAGTTGGTCAATGAGCAGAACCTTGTATAGGGTTATACAAGAGAACTTGATAGAAAACTCTACATAGGAATATCTATCTTATATATTAAATAATGATGGTCTGTACTACTACTTCTCTAGCCTACCCTAAAGACTATGTGTTCACCTCAAGACCAACATGTGTAAGACATATTATTATAACATCATCTTTCCAGAACCTTCTATGTTCTTCTCTATGACCTTGTAACTCATGACTGTTACCATGACTATGTCATCTGATGTGACTGATGTGTGACAGTGTGATCATAATGTCACCCCTAACCCTAACTCTAAGTTCAAAATAGAAAAATAAATCAAAAAAATGAAAAATAAATATTAAATGAAGAAGCTAGCATTTAGATTTCATATATCTAATATTACTCTCTCTTCAAGGTTCCTACTCCTGGAAGAACTTGTTGGTTCATCTCCTCATATCATCTTATCCTTCCCCTTCCACTTCTGCTAATTTCTTTCCAACTTCCTTAGATACTCATTCTTAAACTTCCTATTGTCCCATCTATATAATATCTTTGCTATATACTTCCCTGGCAACTCCCTCCTCCTAAAGTCTTTTTCTTCTGCTAAGTCTAATCTCTCCTGCTCTACTATTAATTTCTTTGCATTTTTTAAATCTTCTTCCTTCTCCTAGCTGTCATGTTCCGCTGTAAACCCCTTCCATTACACCAAGTACTTCACTACTCTCCTTACTTTCCTCTTGTTTAAGATTTTTTCTACCTCCCATTCTTTAACTCCCTTTACTTCCACTAGTTTAACTTCTTTCTTTTTTTGTCCTCCCACTTGATTCCTGTATCGCACTACTTGACTGACATTTATCACCAGGTGAATCCTCATTAAAGTTGGCAGTTGTAATTTGACCGCATTGGTAGAAACTACCTCATCAATGATATATAGACTAATATATCAATCCACTAATTTCTTTACCAGTCTTTTCTTGAATACCAAGTTTTTCATATTCAACATTACTCTATCTCCAACCTTCCATATTTCTGCTTCTTTTCTTCCCCTATCTGCTTGTCTCTTCATCTCTTCCTGTGTCCTGACTAATACTGCCCCTGCTTCTTCTTATATTTTTCTCATTCTCTCTGTAAACTTTGTCACTTTCTCCATCTTTTCTTTTCTTCTCAAGTCAACTCCCATCCTTAATTCTCTACTATAGTTTGCTATAAATGGAGACACTTTAGTTGTCAAATGTGCTTTGTTATTAATCACAAACTCAGCTGATGCTAACCATTCAGGCTGATCCTTTTGCCTATAGTCAACAAAGAATCTCGAATACTGTTCCAGTTCCTAGTTCATTCTCTCCGTTTGCCTATCTGTTTGTGGATAGAATGATGTTGACAGTTTTGTTTCAATTCCTAACATACCATTCAACTCCTTCATTATCTCTGCTGCAAATTGCGGTCCTCTATCCAACACAATACTCTCTGGTAATTCATGTAACTTCCACATGTTATTCCTAAACAATCTCATTAATCCTTTCACTGATGTTCCTTCTGTTGTTGCCACAAAATGTGTTATCTTGGACAACCTATCACAGACTACTAGGATTACATCTTTTCCAGCTACTAGCAGTAACTTAGTAATAAAGTCTATTGTCAAATGTGTCCATGGTTTTTCTAGAACTTCACTCAACTTCAACTTTCCTATTAGTACTTCTGTCCTATTCTTCATCTTCTGATACATATCACAACCTTCCACATATTTTCCCATATCTCTCATTACTTCCAGCCACCAGTAATTCCTCATCACCAATTCTATTGTCTTTCACTTTTCTCCATGTCCAGCTACTGGTGTACCATGGTATAACTGGATTATTTCCCCTCTCAGTTCTTCATTCTTTGGTATATACACTTTTCCCTTCTTCAATACTAAATCTCCTTCTATCTACCACTTCTCTCCCCTCATTGCCTTCACTCCTACTTTCTTCATTTTCTCTACTACTCTAACTGCCTCTTTGTCCTTACCCCTAGCCCTTTTTATCTTTTCTACTATGCCTATCTCTAGTCCCTCTATTACCACTTCATATAAGCTATGTAACCAACTGTCCTTAATAAATATTTGATTTTCATTATTCTTTTCTATGCCTACTTTCCAGTCTGGTCTTCTACTAAGTCTATCTGCTTTCCTTATTTTTGTTCCTGGAATATGTTTCAAGGTAAAGTCAAACCTTAACAAATATAATGTCCAGCGAGCTTGTTTTCAGTTCAATTTCTACATCTTCATAAAGTATTCCAAATTCTTATGGTCTGTCCAAATCTCGAACTTGTACTTAGCACTCTCTAATAAATGCCTCCAATTTTCCAACCCTCTTATCACTGCCAACATTTCCTTATCATGAATCTCATAATTCCTTTCAGTCTCATTTAGAGATTTTGAGAGAAAGGCTACTGGTTACCACTTCTCATCTTCACACTTCATAGATAACACTCTCCCTGTTGTATAGTCCAACACGTCAACTTCCATCCTCATTTTTTTGTCCAGATCCAGTGCTACCAACACCAGTTCTTTTGTGGATCTCTCCTTCAGTTTCTTAAATGCCTTCTCCTGTCTTTCTGTCCACTTCCACTTTCGATCTTTCTTGACCACATCATGTAATGGTCTGGTGATAGATGCAAAGTTCTTGATAAATTGATGATAATAATTCACCAACCCTAGAAACTTCTGCACATCCTTGACACACTTTGATGTTGGCCAATTCAAAACACCTTTTACCTTCTCCTCCTCTATCTTTATCCTCTCTAGTCCTATCACAACTCCTAAAAATCCTACTTCCCTAACCTTCTACTTGTACTTTTCCAGTTTCACATATAAATCATTCTCTGCTAACCTTCTTACCACCTCTTCTACCAACTCATCATATCCTTCCTCTCTCTCTATACCAATAATTAGATCATCTATGAAACTTGCTACCTTTCCAGTATTGATAAGATCCTATAGGATCTCATTCATTATAGTTTAGAACATCACAGGTGAATTTGTTAATCCAAAAAACATCATGGTCAGTTTGAATAATCCTTCTAGAATAGTGAACACTATCTTCCATTCATCTCCTTCCTTTATCCATACATTATTATATCCTCATCACAAGTCTATCTTTATAAATACTTTCTTGGTACTAATATTCTCTACTATATCTGAAATAAGAGGCAAAGAGTAATTGTTTTTTACAGTCCACTTGTTTAAGTACCTATAGTCCTGCACCATCTACTTCTTCCCATCTTTCTTTTCTATAAAAAACACCAGTGCCATTTGAGATGACTTTGAGGGTCTAATATACCCTTTCCTCAATTGTTCTGTTATAAACTCATGCACCTCCTCCTGCTCTTCTCTTGACAATGGATATACCTTCTCCTTTCTTGGCACAAATCTCTCCTTAATATCTATTGTGTGATCCCACAGCTTCCTTATAGGCATTTGTTCACTTGCCTTCTTGCTGAAGACATGGATCCACTTATGAAATTTTGCTGGGACCAACTTTTTAGCCTCTTCCTCTGACTTTGCCACTTCTTCCTTCTCATCCCAAATCTCCCACTCCTCTGCTACTTTCCTTACTTTCATTTTTCTTTCTTTCTTTTGGTTTTTCTTTTTCTTTTTCTGTCTTTCCTCTCTTTCTTCCTATTTCTTTCTAGCTTCTTTCCTTCTCTCTTCTTCCTTCTGTTTCTGCCATCCTAACTTTCTCTATTTCAGTCTCCACTGCCTTCCATATTCCTCTGGATATCTCATCATTTTCACTTCCCCTGTTCTTCAATTGATCTCAGAGTTGTGGCAAGCTAGCTATGGCATTCCCAAGATCATGTTCCATTTTTGTCTTCCAATGACATCTATCTCCATCCTCTCTCTGTGTCTCTGATAGTAAATATTCACTTCTACTGTATTTTCAATTGGCCTCTCCTTATTGAATGTTTCATCCATATTTCTTATGTATATTGGGTTTTCCATCCTTTTTAATTTAAACCTCTGCTTTCTTGTGAATTCAGAGCTCATTACTAATCCCATAGCTCTACTATCTAATAATGCTTCTACTGTTACTCCTTCTTGCACATTAATTCTTTCCAATCCAATTTTCACTGTTACTTCTCTTAACATATTCCCATTATCCAGGTTGCACATGGATGTATTTTCTACTACTCTAGATAGCATTGCAAACCTATTGTTGTTGAGACCTAGTTGAGAACTACTAGATCTCCCTCCCTATTTAAATTATCCTGTCTGTTATTTCCTTCCATTACCAACCTCTGTCCATATTCCAGTCTTCTTCTCTCTCCAATTCTGTTCCCTGTCTTCCTGTTCCTGAAATTTCTCACCAAGTGTCTAAATCCTCCACAGTTGTAACAGTTCCTATTTCCCCTGTCTATCTCTATAGCATATGGATTGTGTTATACCAACCCTACTCTCTAATTAGGGTATACCATCACTGCATTTGTCCTCTTTACTCCTTTTATCGGAGCAGGTTCTGTTTGAATCCACTGTTGAGATACCTCCTGCCTCCTTGGCCAAACTTGAGGCTGTGGCAATTGTTGCCATTGCGCCTCTCCATTATTTAACCTTGAGTTGGTGCCCTATTGTCTTTTTATCCCCTCAGCCTTTCTTTTCTCTCCTGTTTTCTCTCCAATTTCTATCCAGAGTGATTGCTTTATCATACTATTGCTCAAATGAGCTTGGCTGGCATTCTGTGTCAAAGATAAAAGTGATGGACTTAATTTATTTTTATTTTCTTTTCTATTTTCATTTTCCTTTTGATTTATTTTTTATTTTTTTATTTTTAGAACTTAGGGTTAGGGTTAGAGTGATGAGATCATGTAGTCACATCAGATAACATGGTCACAAGTCACATGATTCATGGAAGAATATAGAAGGTTTTAGAAAGATAATGTCATACAATTCTTATACAGAGTTCTCTTGTGTTAACCCAATACAAGGTTCATTCACTTGTTCAACTCTAAGGACTTGAGTTTGTAATATTCTGCTTCCATCAACCTTTGGCATATCATTCTATTTATCTCTCTTTTGAATTCTTCCACCAATAGCCTTCCCTCATATCCACTTCCTCTTGCTACTCTCCTAAACTCCTGTATAAACTCCTCCATTATTTTTCCTCTCTGCTCCAACTTCTTTAACTCTGCTACTTTCACTGATTCCTCATTCTCTCCTCCAAACTCTTTCCTGATATTTGCCAAAAATTCTCCTATGTTGTCATATTCCAGTAATTCTTCCTCCAAGTCCTCCAGCATGTTTTTCTTCTAGACATTTGTTGATTCCCCCTGTACATATAATAGCACCCACTGTATTTACTCTTCTATTGATATCTCTCTCATCCTCATCCATATATGTAGCTTGCATGCTATGATAAATCTAGCCACCTTTCCAGAACTCCTATTGAACTCTTGTGACCTCGCTACTTCAACCTACATGTTAGGTCATGCGAATACTGCCATCCCTTCTGCTCCTCCCAGCCCTGCTTGTGCGATTATTGCTTGCAGCACTGCTAGCTACTCCTACTATTATTGAACCACTTGTTTCAAGTTAATATCATGTTGACTCATGGTATATGGTGGTGGTGGTGTCATTAATGATGACTGCTGAACCGAGAGAGCTGATCTTGTGCTGGATTTAGTTTCTGGTTTGTATTTTGAACTCATCATCTTTTTTTTCTCTATAAGGGCTAGTGGCACTCTTCTTGTCTACCTCATCCTGTCTACTGACTACTTATCTACTGTTCTACTAGGTACTATCCTAATGAATTCCTGGCTAATATCTCTAAGAAGAGAATCTCTAAGCTAGATACTTTCTTACTGGACAATGTCACTCCTCTGTATGGACAGGTCATAAGGGGGCCCTACAACATAAGGCTTCTACACAAAAAAACTAACTAACAATGTTCACACAAGATAATACATCTACCTGCACTAGTAGGCTTTGGTACAAAGAAATGACCAGGTTTTCTCCATCTGATTGGCACTCCTTTTAAACCTAAAGTCTGGCTATTCTTCTTGACTAAAAGGTGGTGTTGCCCTTCAGTTAAGAGTGATAAGAGAGTAAGAAAAGAGTGAAATGGAGAGGGCACTGTGCTAAACAGTCTCGAGAAGGGTTATCAATATGGCTTGAAGATCTTAGGATTGGTCGATGAGCAGAACCTTATATAAGGTTATATAAGAGAACTTGATAAAGAACTCTATATAGGAATATCTATCTTATATATTAAATAATGATGGTCTGTACTACTACTTCTCTAGCCTACCCTAAAGACTATGTGTTCACCTCAAGGCCAACATGTGTAAGACATATTATTATAACATCATTTTTCCAGAATCTTCTATGTTCTTCTCTGTAACCTTATAACTCATGACTGTTACCATGACTATGTCATCCGATGTGACTGATGTGTGACAATGTGATCATAATATCACCCCTAACCCTAACTCTAAGTTCAAAATAGAAAAATAAATCAAAAAAATGAAAAATAAATATTAAATGAAGAAGCTAGTGTTCAGGTTTCACATGTTTGATATTGTGATGTTGTAGTATGAATCTCATGCAAGTAATATAAAACTTACAAAAGTTCTTAACATCTGTGTATACAGAGTATTAGAATGACTAGGCAAAAACTATAGTGATTCTGTGAAGATAACAACTTTAGAAAGTTCTAAGAAGATAGAATAAAGACTAATAGAGATGATAACTATTCTAAATACTACTATTATTATATTTTAATCTGGTGAAACATTGCTAACATTACTAGAAAATAATAATAACTGAGTGGTTAAGAACTCAAGTAGAAGTATTTAGAATAATTACCAAAAAAGAAAAGAAACTTATAATAATAACAACTAAGAAAAAGCAATATTGAAATCTTGAAAATTACAGCTTGAAGTTTGACTACAGGAAACATTAGTAATGGTCTAAGAAAGTTTAGCTAAAGAGGAGTGTTAATTATAAAGAGATAAAAAGACTATAGAGTTTGGTAGTGTCATATGCCAAGTCCACTCATCTAGAAACCACATCCCCATAGTACATTTCTTGTTAACAGCTAATCCAAATAAAGCCTACCTTCCATAGCAGCCACCTTACTCACAACATGCCTCACAGCAGTGATATAATTGTCTAGGTATTTCATTTTCCATGATGGAGATACTCTTATATGACTCAGCCTTCCATGGTGGAGTCATACTTCTGTCAGTGTCTCAACACTGAAACTTTTGCTCGGAGCAATAGGAGCTATATCACTGAAATCCCAAGTATCTCCTATAGTAGGTACCAGTATATAAGACTAGTAGTTATATTATAATTCACTAGTCTAATAATTGACAAAGATAAACTCTTATTGAACTCGATTCCTGGTGTTCAACAGCAACACGCCAAATCAGCACTTACTCTTATCTTGGACTTCCTATTATCTAAAATTGCGACCACATGGTAGACAAACAGCACAGTATATAAGCTGAAACCAAGGTCATTCTACAAGTCTACACATCTCCAAGCCCATCTCACAGACTTTTACCCCTGAACTGTTATCTGTACTAAACATATTGATGTGCTTTATTATTTTATCTGTTAGATTGTTAAAGAAAGTTAAATTTAACTCATATATTGTTTCACTGTAGATATGGTTGCTGATATATTTACAAAAACACTTCTATCTTCTAAGATCAAGTATTTTGCAAGTATACTTAGTTTTAGTATGGCTTGAAGAGAATTGTATAAAAATATAAGTGTGTATGAAGCTATTGTGCAAGAGTATCAATGTACATGTGTACATTGATACTACTATACTATATGCTTGTTTTATATTAATTTATACTATTCTGATCATTTTTTCTTATTATATATATATTATTCATCTTATAGTATAAATACTAGACTCTTGAGACATTTATCTTAGTTCTCATCTGTATTGTGAGTGACTGAGATAGATCAGTTGGTTATTTCTTTGTATTAATTTAAAATTATACCTCTGTAGTCTTCCTAATTACTATAGGTCAATACATTAGTTCTTATTTGTATTGCAAGTAACTGAGTTTTTTCAATTACTACACTTTCTTAGTTTCTCTCTGACCTTCTCAATCTAGTTTTCTTTTAAGAATACTACTACTACTATCTTTCTCATCTTTTTTGCTATACCATTTCTAGTCTGTTTTACTACTTTTCTCTTCTCTTTTTTTATCTCTGACTTTATCCTATCCTTTTACATTCTGAACCTCTTCTCAAATATATGTCTTCTCTAGTCACTACAGACATACAACTCTAACTCTTTCTTCTCTTGTATTCATTTCTTCTACTCTAGTCTTATAGTCTTCTCTGCCTTTTCTTTCTAGCAGTGTTTCTCCTCTTTCTTTGCTTTGCCCTAAAATGTTATATCCCAAACTCTGAGATATGTACAAGATATGTCTAACTTCAATATGATATCAAATCTCTATGGTTATTTAGCTTTATTTGTGCCCAAAACTCTGTTGGTGGTTTGATACTTTATAATAGACTTAATCCCATTAAATTTCCACAGTTATTTGGCTTTATTTGAGTCAAAATCCATGGTCATCTTTATCTATTTCCATTGTCTAATTATCTTCTTCAAACTCTGCAAAATTACTTGGACTTTACATAGAGTTTTCTTCTCTCTAAATCTAAATTCCTATTTAGTGTTTCATTACTAAAACACTCACTTAGAGATTTATTTTAATTACTCCTTTTGTTATTTTATATATTTAAGGCTGGTGATTACTTTTTAATAGCTAGCCTAATAATCAACTAAAGTTGATGCTAAATCTCTGGTGTCAATGACAATGTGCTTTACTTCTCTTCTTATAACTTCTTACAAGACCATTCTTTGAAATTGCGACCACATGGCTTGTAAGAGATATAACATATAAGTTGAGGCCAAGGTTGTTCCAACAAGCCTGCATTACTAAGCTCATCGCATGGAGTTTTTATAATCTGTGCATTTCCAAGCTAACTCCACAGCCTTTCACCTTCAAGTGTAAACTACATCTAATATAGAAGCTAGTTATATCTTTTTTATAGTCCATATCTTCCTGTGTTTCTATGTTTTCTCTTTCAGTTGGATATTCTCTTCAGCATGGCACTATATCATTTCTCTCTGCTATACCCATAGTTTCTCATCTTATGAGCCTAAGTTGTTATGGTGCACTTAAACACTAACATTTTTCTTTTTCTTTTATCTATTTTTCTTGATTTAATATTTTTTTTTGATTTTTTTTTGAACAATGAAGAGGCATGTGACTGTGGTCACATGACATGTCACATGATGTGAGGTCTAGACTTTGAGAGAAAAGACTAGAAGAATGATATCAGAGCATATATAAATGGCATAGTATCCTTATGAAAAACATGAGGTTAATACATGGACAATACATGGACATTAGAGTAGGGTTATTTATTGTTACCATGGACCATGAGACTTTTGTATAAATAGTATAAGAATGCAGCAGAGACTTCTTATTGAGTTCTTTTGTGATCTCCATGAGATATCTACCTTTCTAAAGAGATTTACTTAAGTGATACTATTAGTCTTTGTGATTAGTGGTTGCCACAACATAAATGTATGAATATAGTAGTTGAATAAAAATAAAGATCAGCTTAAATTTTTTCATTTAAACTATCATATTATACATATATCTGAGTAAGTCAATGAGAGCCTCAAGAGCTCAGCCCTAATGAGGGGACACTGTTACATTCTAATTTAGTAGTATCTATTCCAACTCACATATAATGCATACTCTCTTATCTATATTCTTAAGCTTTTTCCAGTATCAATAAATTTTATCTATTTTATATTAATTACTTCTTGAACATAATTCTATAGATCTCTATCCCCTTATCTGAGAACCATTCAGACTCAAGATAACTCACTTACAGTTTTCATTCTCCAGATATTATTTTAGATAGAGTATATAGGCCCAATAATTATATTATAATTCCTTATTCTGAAAATTGACTAAAACTAATACACTTCTTTAGTGTTAGAAATGACATACCTCTCCACTCTTTGAGTGGAATAATCTTTACTGTCGGAAATTCTTAGAGTAGACTTAATTGTTTTTCATGTTTTCTATCATTTATTATTTCTTTTCTCTTCTATAGTTTAGTTTTATTATTTAAACTTAGCTAAGGGATATGACATAATGTTGTATGTGATGGTCACAAATGTCACATACATGTCATATAATTATGTGACTTGATGAAATATTATAGAAACTATTAGAAGAATTTAGTTATAGTTTTAGAGTAAGTTATGTATAGACCAACTCTTAAAGATATATAAAGTAAACTACTCTGTAGTAGAAGTTCTATCAAGTTCTCTTATATCACTCAATATATAAGTATACTTTTACCTTAGTACTTAGGCCAAGTCCTAAGTCATGATATTTATTAGAAGTATAGTATGAAGTATATATATAACATCAGCCAGATGTCAAAACTGAGCTTGATATTATGCATTTTTAGTGTAACTGGTTTAGTAACTAGTCTGTTTCTAACATAATATTAAGCTTCCAAGTAGTTAGTAGTTTGACTCCTAGTAAAATATCACATTCTGTTCCAATTATCAGTTCTAATCTACAGATAATCTTTTCTCCCTTATCTGTACTCCCTAACCTCTTCTGGTACAGACCATATATCTTCATTCCACTTCAGATATTCTTACTGAACTCTTGCTAACTCTATGAACCTTTATTTTCTAACATCTGAGGATTACTAGAAACTAGAGTAATACTTTACAGTCTCTATTCTAGATAATTATCCTGGATAGTATTCCCAGTATATAAATTGGAAGTCTACACTATATTAGCTTTATCCTGAAAATTAACTGAAACTGAAATTCTTTTCTAGTGTTGATGACAACACATCTCACCACTCTTCAGTGGTTCTAACTCACTAAGTTCTCCAAGTCCACTTCTGAGATATACAACTAGTGTGGCTAATAGAGGTACAGTATATAAGCTGAAGCCAAAGGTCATTCTGACCTATCTTCTGTGTTCTTGGATAATATAACATAAAACCATTTCCTTTCAATAGACAGTTATTAGTATAAAAGCCTAATATAGCCATAAATGTTACTAGGAATAGTACCAGTTGCTTAGCTATAGTATCTCTATTAGACTAGATACTTTGTGAAGTAGAGTTTACTAGATTCTTTAGAAACCTTATAAAACTACCAGGCTAAACTTGACATTGTGCACTTTTAGTATAACTGGTTCAGTAACTGGTCTATTCCCAACATTCACCTCTTTAAGTATATTCTCTGAAATATATGACCAGTGTGGCAGATAGAGATACAGCATATAAACTAAAGTCAAAAGTTGTTTGTTACCTGTTTTCTATATATTCCAGATAAATTACTATTCATCCAGCTTCCAAGAGTCTACTACAGATCTTGGTTGTTAAGATATGAACCATGTCTAACACTAAAAGATTTTAAGAATAGCAAGTTGATTATCTCATGGAATATTTATTTCTTTAAAGATATATTGCCTAGTGAGCTTATCATGGCCAATGTTGGCTCCTCTGTGATTTCTATAACTGTTGTGGATAATTTTATGGACAGTGCTATCATAAAGAATAGTGTTATGGCAGTTGTATAGCTGAGTTCAAACTCTAAGCATATTGCTTTAAATTTCTCCTATTAATTGCCTGGTCTCTCTCACTTATAATGTTGCCAGCAGTGTTCCCTCTAACCCTTCTCTTGTCCTGAAAAAGTCTACCAAGAGGAATGCTTCTGATTGTATATGCAAGCTTATAGAATGCTATAGTTATTTTGCCATCATAGATATCATCAATGTTGTATTTGTGGCTATTATAAACAAGTACTATTTAAGAGACTCTCTACTTACAGTAGCTATCAAGTCTGAATTACTCTAATTATAAAAGGCTGGTATTTTTGAATATATAGATAAATTGCTATCTGGCAAGAATGCTATAAAGAGTCATATTGTTTTTAAAGAGAAACTAAATGAATATAATCAGTATATCAAGTTTAAAGCTTAGATTGTCATGAAAGGCTTCTCACAGATGCTTAGAGAGAATTTTACAGAGACTTTCTTATCTGTTGTGAAGTTCACTACTCTCCAAATATTTCTTTCTCTTATTGCTTATCTTAATTTTAAGATTTACCAAGTTAATATTATAGCCACTTACTTGCAAAAGGATTTGGATAAAGAAATTTATATAGAGGTGCTCAAAGGAGTCAAGCATTTTGGTTCTGAAGGACATTATTAGGGACTGTAGAAAGCCTTATATAGTTTGAGGTAAGTTGAATAGTAATGAAAGAACAGATGTCTTGACAAAACTTAGGTTTATATACCTATTTGCAGATGATTATCTGTATATCAAGCAGAATGGAAACAAGATTATTCTTGCTCTTGTTTATGTCAATGATATGGCAGTTAGTAACCTTAATAGTTATCACATTATCTCTTCCAAGATCTTATTAGATAAGGATTTTGAGCTTACTGATCTTGGCAAGCTTAGGTATGTGTTGGATATCCTTATTACTTGGAGTTACACTAACTGTATTATTTATCTTAGCCAGTCTGTGTATATTCATCAGATCTTTATCTACTTTGGGTTGTAGATATTAAGAAATGATTTTTATTGATAGAAACAATTAATAGAACAAAATTTTCTTTGTAAATATTTGAACTTAAAATTTATTGTAGAATACTTATATAAAGTCTTGTTTATACCTAAGACTTTAGCTTCTTGTGCTGAATCCTAAGTGAAGGCCATATTTACAACAAGTAGCTTGTTAAGACTTAGGCTCAAGTATAAGAGTGAAAAGAATAACCTTGTATAGGGTTTACATAAGAGAAATTGATGGAGCTCCTGTTATAAAATGTCTATCTTATATACACTTGGCTCATAGTCCATATTATACTAACCTAGCCTATCCTAAAAAAACATGTGGAATGATGTTATTACTTTGGAATCTTCTACAATGTTTTATGTAATATATGATCATGTGACCATGACATGTAATAGATGTGTAATACTGTATCATATATGATATCATGCTAAACTCTAAGCCTGAGTTCTCAAAAAATAAAACAAATAAAAATGAAAATAAACAGAGTTCACCATATTCAACTCTGACATAGCTAGTTTCTGATCTTAGCTTCTTGTGCTGAATCCTAGAGAGATTTCTCACATACATTCATCATATTTATAATATTACTATGTTATTTATAATATTTCTCATTAGCAAGATACTGCTTCTATCTTAATACTACTTATTGTGAAATATAATCTCTCAATCTCTCAATCACCTCAATTCTGAGGCAGAAAAGTAGGTATATAGAGACTATGTAGAGGAGATCTGCTACTTGTTGCTTGCTAGTTCTCTTCTCTTTGCTACTCAGACCTGTCTAGATATACAGATTGCTATCAGTCTTATTACACAATTCAGTAGTAATCCCAGTGTAATACTTTTGAAAAAAGCCAAGTTTATTTTGCATTATTTCAAGAGAATAGCCAACTTCTAGCTTATCTTAGACAGACATGCTAAAAGATTCTTTGATCTTGATAGTGAGATCAATTCTAATTAGGCTCAAGATCTGGATTACAACCACTCAGTTAGTTTTATATTTGATATTGTTAGAGGGATTGTGTTTTGGTCTTCAAAGAAACAACCTACAGTTGCAGCTTTATTTGTTAAGACAAAGTATATTGTTTCTACCAAGGTTACTAAGAAGGTTATTTAGTTGCAAATGTTGTTGTTAGAGCCTAACTTTCCACAGATTACTGTAACAACTAGAGTTACATAGTCTTGGAAAGTAATCCAGTTGGTTATTTCTGAGTGAAATATATTAATCTATGCCACTACTTCATTCATGAATATATTAAGTATAGTAAGGTCACTTTGAACTATGTATTTATAAAAGAGATGCTTATAGATATATTTACAAAGATTCTCTCTTATAAAACCTTTATCAAGTTACACTCTGCTTACCTACTTAGTAATATCTCATTGAAGAGAAGTGTCAAAGTGCAAGCTTGTTATATCCCAATTTAGTCACATTCATCTCAACCTATAAATAATGCTTTCTTTCCCATCATCTTCTTCTAGTATGGATCACACACTCTATTCTATCTTGAATATCCTTACTAGACCCTTAATAACTCTATAGATCTCCATTCTAATATCCAAGAATTATCCAGAACTAGGATAACTTATATAATAGTCTTTATTTCTAGATAACTACTCTAGATAGTATACTTAGTATATAAGTTGATAGTTATACTATAAAGCCTTATTCTGAAAATTAACTAAAACTAGCACTATCTTCTAGTGTTAGTGATGATATATCTTCCTATCTTCCAATGGACTTGTTTACTAAACATCCTAAGTATCTCTTCTAAAATATGTGACTACTGTAACTAGTAGAAATGCAGTACATGAGCTGAAGGTTATTCTGTCAGAGCAACTGGGTAAAGACTACAGTGATTTAATAGAGTTTATGACTCCAGTAAAATCTTAAGCTATATTGTTTGAATGACTAAGTATATAACTTATCTCCAGAGAAATCCTAAGAGAACAGAATGGAGTTGTCTGGAGATGACAGTTACTCTAAGTATTTAAGAGTCCATTCTAATCAAGTAGAATATCAGGTGGAACATTCAGTAACTTAGCTGCAGAATGATAATGTTAGGTGGTCAGGTATCTCAATGGAATGTTGCTAGATGGTGAAAGGTCATTGGTCAGTGGCTGGTGGAAATGAATTAATAGTTGTGAGGATGTGTGTAGAGATCAGAAGGGTCTGATGGTGTTGTGGTGGGACATTAGTGTAGGACTTGGAGAATGAGGACCACGGGGTTGACTTAGGCTTTGGTGGGTGCCATTGACTTGAATTTAGGCAGGGTAAAGAATCTTCTTATACATTTTAACATTTGCATTCCATGTATCTGGATAATACATGTTTGCAAATAAGACTTCCAAGAGCTCACTATTGTGTCTCAGATAACAAGGTATGAACCACATTTAACAAAGCTGTGCTTGTCATCTTCATTTTGTAATCAATTTTTCTCTTTTATTATTATTATTTATTTATTGTTCTATGATCTCTATAGCTGTATCCATGCACTATTTATTGTGTTTTGAATTATTTTATAGACCCACAGTCTTTGATTACTACTGTAAATAAATATACACTCAAGCACTTATACTTAACCAGTATTCAGACTATCTTAGGACCAGCTTCTTTCTTTCTCAGTCCTAGGTATGTTTCTTGCTTATCTTGTTACTCATTTACTTAGTTTCTTTCTTCTTTGGTACTAGTGATATGAATATATTTATTTTTTGCCCCAATATCTACTATATAATTTCTTGTTAATCAGAGCCCAAGTCATCAAATTTCTATTCATTATCACCTGCTGAATAGGTGTCTTTATTACTGACAATCTCTACACTGGTTGGATATACCTCTCCAAGTCCTTTATGGCTGCCCTAGTATTTTTCATCAAGAAAAAGGATGGATCTCTTTGATTAGTTCAGAGCTATTTCTTACTCAATG
>Ga0157363_1001066_pt1 | contig 22273 bp, 18 predicted proteins | sample AttsexASBM1_FD_111477 | JGI IMG/M metagenome (GOLD analysis project Ga0157363, IMG submission 111477) | Fungus gardens microbial communities from leaf cutter ant in Ribeirão Preto, State of São Paulo, Brazil - Atta sexdens ASBM1 | ecosystem: Host-associated > Fungi > Mycelium > Unclassified ... | reverse complement strand
CCGACAGTTATGTGGTCGGTGCTGTATAGCCAGTCAGAGATGTCGCGCGCCCAAGCTCGAAAATCGGCGTTCTCGGGTATGTGGGTTCTGAGGGCTGCCTCGTTGGTTTTCACGAACTCGAACAAGGCTGTGGCTGCGGTCTGAGCATCGCCCGAGCTCCAAGCCTCCTGCAGTCCTGCGCACGCTGACTTCAGCAGTTCACCGCGCCCTTTGAAGGGGCCGTTTGTTCGTAAGTCCAAGAGTTTTTCGCCTCTGGTTGCCCAGCCTGCCAGATCGACGACTCGACGTACGGAGAACGATAACTTCGACAGAGAGCCATCTGCATCTTCAATTCGAGACTTAATGGGGGCGTAAAGATCCACCAACTCCTTTTCTTCCTCGATGATCGCCTCGAAAATGGCTGCATATGCCGTACGGCGCGCATCGATCATTTCCCGTATGCGCTCGTCAGCTCCTTGGGCGCGCTCTATCTGCTGCAGGATCTTATTCAGCGCGGCCTCCGACTTTGTGATCTTGTCCGATAAGGTCGTGAAACGTTTTGCATTCAGAGCGTCAACCCCAACGAGAGCACGCATACGACCAAGCTCACGCTCCAGGAGTCGGAGCGGCTGAGCAGAAAGGTCTGCATTCATAGGGATAAGTTCGGTAGCCGGATTAGCGTCTGTCTCGGTCCACGGGCCGATGTCGGTTGGACCCCGTAGGGCATTAACCAATGCGCTTGTCTGCTGGATACGGGTATTGAGTAGTGGGTCTACCTTGCCTACATAGTCGAGCCTAAAGGCCTCCCAATCAGTGGCGCTTAAACCTGATTGCTCGCGATCGCTCATCAAGTCGGCAAGAATCGCCGGCGCTTGTCGGGATCGAAAATCTTGGACGTCGCTCTGTAACTGGCGAAGATTCTGTAGCCTCCTCAAGGCCTGCTCCACCTGCTGTCGTTTTGCATCGACAGCTAAAGAGATTTGTTCATGACGCCTCGCCCGTTCTTCATTTCCTTTGGGAATTAGATCGTCACGATCAGCTTTGTCCTTTTCGATACTCCGAGATCTATCATCGCGATCTTTCTCGAGTGCCTGGAGACCGTCCTTCCTGACACGCTCTTCGGTAAGGTTCGCGGATGCCCGGGCCAGGGCTTGCTGCTGACGGGTGCGCATTTGATGCGAGGACGCCAAGCGAAGGTCTAGGAGCTCCTTAAACGAGTCTGCGCCCTGGCGCTCGGCGAGCGGATGAGCATCGAAAATGACTCGTTCGATCTCCGCGACCAAAGCGTCATCCAAACCTTCCGCTGAACACAGTTGATCCACAAATTGTTGCGACAGGTACTGTACGTAGGGACTACTTGGAAGATCTTCTCTGTCCCGACCGGTGAGATGACTCCAAGATTTTTCGCCTGTTGCCCATTGCAGCTCGGCAGCACTGCCAGTGAGATGCCGCCGCGCCCTGCGGATAAATGATCTTTCATTATCATGCTGTGAAAGGGCGAGGCCGCCAGCGGCAATCAGGTCCGCGAGGGCGGTTTTACCTGAGCCCCGTGCACCGATGACCGCAACCAGCCCAGCGTTCAACGCAACGGCTCCATTTGCAATCCACGGTGCATTCGTGACGGACACTGATGTGACCACATGGCTGTCCAAGGCCCCGCGAGGAGGTTCCAATCCGATGAATACACGCTCTTCAGGTTCGATGCAGATCTGGCGGAGCGAATCAAACGTCAGGTCCCCTTTGATCCAGCAGCGACGGTCAGCATCAGGCATGCCAACCTTGGCTAGTGAGTGGGCGTCTGATCCATGCAGGCAAGGCTTACGGCCGTTGTACTGGCTTTCGAGTACATCGAGAGAGGCTGCATCCTTTCCGAGCCAGAATTGAATTTGCTTAGCATTGGAGCTAAAAACGATATGCGCTATGCCTTCAATGTTCTTGCGCTGTGCGGCGAATGAGCCCGCCGGGTCTCGCAGACCAGACGAGCCATCTTTCTCTCCGCCAGCGACTGCGATGAGGGTATTCTTCTTGATCCAGTCGTTCTTCGTCCATGCCTGTTTGAGCTGCTCAAATGTCACCTTGAACTGGTTTGCGCCCTCGGATCGTGCTGCTTCATCGTCTACCGCTTGCGGCTTGTGAATTCGGCCCAGACGAATGAGATCGTCGCGTTGACATCTGTAGGTCTCTCCAAGGTGAGGAAACTCAAACTCAAGGAGAAAGCGCTTGATCCGCTCGACGTGATCGTGGTCGTGCGGTGAGAACAGAAGGTGGAAATTGACTGCCGATCCTTTTGAGGTCTCGATCCCCAGTCGTAGCTCGACGTTGGGAAAGATCAGGCCGACACCTTGCAAGCGCCCCTGCTCCTTGAAAGCAGCAACCTGTTGGTAGCGCTCAACGCCGAAGTAATCGGTGATGCCCAGCGCACGAATTGGCGGATCCGATGCTTCAATCGTAGCGAGGAAATCCATCCAAGGGTCTTTTCCCAAGTACTGATCGTTCAATGCCGTGCCTGGGGTATGGAGATGTGGATCCCAACGGTGCCACAGAGAGCCAAGGTCACTTTGAATATCAAAATTGTCAGACATGAGATTCCCTTCAATTCCACACCATGTCGAGCAATCTATAAGAAGTCGGTTCGCTAGCCTAGTGGCATCCCCTTAAAGCGAGCGGCGCAAGTCAAAGATCAGTCCCACTGTTCCTTGAGCAACTTCCATATCCTCAAGGGCGCGTATCCGTCGGCGCGAAGGATGCCGGTGAACTGGCCACCGCGTTTGCCGGTGTTACCCCAGGCTATCTACGAGAGCCTGCTGTCTATGCAATGCGTCACTTGCTTCGTCAAGAGCATCACGCCGGCGTTGGCCGGACTCTTCAAAGCGGCGATCCTGGGCAGGGCTACCATCTTCCCGATCCCGCGACTGCGCCTGCCACTGATTGAGCGCTTCAAGAGCAGTGTCTTTCTCTGCCTGTAGCTCGGCCAGCTTATTCAGCGCTTCCACTTTTTTAGGCGTGTTCATGATCTCTCCTTGGGCACCCGGTGCCTGGTCACTTTTCCTGGCTGTTGTGCTGCTCGATTGCTTCCTTGGCAGAGTCCACAGCTCTCTGCGCGTCTTCACCCATCCTCTCCCAGCTGGCGTCTTGTCTGCCGCTGCGAGCGTCGCGGGTCAGATCTCGTTCGTTCCACCAATTTAGGTGCTGCTGGGCGCTCTCCAGCGCTTTCTGTAACTCAGGTAGCGTTTTCACAGGCGTATCAGACATGTGTGCTCCTTGGCCTCTTGGCATGTTCAGCCGGACGCACTCGGTGCTTACCAGCCTTGGGCGACCCCGGAAGCGCTATATATACCTGTGGCATCGTGGTGTAAAGGGGATTAAAGCGCATCGAGACTCAGTCTGTAGGCAAAAAAAAACCGCCTTGAGGAGGCGGTTTTTTCTCGCGTACAAACATGCAAAAGCAGTAAATACGCTCTGTCACAGGATGCAGTCGATTGGGTTCATCTTATGGACGGGTGACAATAGCGTCAACCGTTTGGAAATACTTCGTAACACTATTGGTCATCGTTGGACTAAACGCGGATCGCATTTGATCCCATCCCGCGAGTATGATTCCCTCAGCTTGCAATTGACTGCCTCCTGGGAAGGGGGCTGGGGTGAAGTTGTTTTTAGAAAGATACCCCTCTGACACGGCCTGAGAAACCGTGCCGGCGAAGTCTGTACCTCGGAGGGGCCACCAACCCGGCCACTTCACAGGATGCAGTCGATTGTATTCCGAAGGCGTCGTAATGCCGGTCAGGCGCTGGAAGGCAGGCCCCACCTAACGGGAGGCCTAGGACGTATGAAGCGCATGCTTAATATGTTGAGCCACGTTTGGACCGCTTACCGGTCGTTGGGCTTGCTCAACACTGTGTGGGAGTTCATTCGTGATCACTATGACGATTTCCTTTAATTAGGGTCGTCTGGTGAGTGAAAGGTCGTCGCAGCTCGCCTGCGGCGGCCTTTTTTCCTTTCTGCGGGCAAAAAGAAGCCCGCGACGCGGGCTTCTTGTGGGGCTGGAGTCGACTTCAGGTAATGCCAGCGATGAGCAGTTTCTGAGCTTCCACCGCTTGGCTCGCGTGATAAACCGCATAGCGCAGTCTCTGACCTTCTTCTTCGTGCATCAGGTCTTGGCGCGTGCTGCCGTCGCGGCGACGGTAGTCATAGTCCTGCCAGTCCGCCAGTGCTTTTTTGGCCGCTTCCAACGCTTGCTCTAATACGAGCAGATGAGCGATCGCAGCTAGTTTCTCAGGTGAATCAGCCATAGCGACTCCTTGGCTGCGCTTCTGCGCAGAGGGACTTCCGGTCAAGCCAGGCCATCAGGCTTGGTCGCCGTATATATACCTCTGGCGTTCAGGTGTAAAGCGCAGCTATCAAGCCACCGGCGCGAGGACTGGTGCTGCCAACGGCACCACGACCCCCAGCTCGACATGGTAGTTAACCAGGGTGCTGTAACGGTATTCGTGCTGAAGAACGTTCGAGCCCGGGATTTCCGTGCAGAGCTTGACGTAACGATCCACGTACTTGCTGAATTTCTTCCAAATCACGTACTCGTTATCGCGGATCTTCGCGAGTTCAGTGCGAGGGATGTGGAACGGGAGAGTCGAAACGTACTCGTCTTTGGGCAGCAATACCGCCTTTTCGAAGTCAAGTCCCTTTCGGTCATCCGCGTCCTTTTTGGAGAAAAAGCAGTGCTTGCTGCTTCTGGGGATGTTCGAACGCAAAGGGATACCGAACCTCAGGCCATTCAATTCGATAACGAGAATTCCGTAACCACGAGCTTTGTTGTCATCCCAGACCCCGGCATTCTTGTCCATCACCTCTCGGAGGTGGGTATTTTCTTCGTAGAAACGGTCTTCGAGCTTCCGTAGCTGCATCGCTTTTGCTTTCCCCAGGTAAAAAAAAAGCCCTTCGTTTGAAGGGCCTTTTTCTGTGCTTTCGAGTGGCGATTTCTTTTTTTTACGTGGGGTTCAACCTACCTCCACAGCTTTCTGTTTGGACATTTCTTTTTTTTACGTGGGGATTATCCTTCCGCCACATCACGAACAAACGATAGCGCCCGGGGGCACTTGTTGTCAACCGATAGACATTGACAACAGGTTGTGCCCGCACGCCCATGCTGACGCTAGATGGTGTGCCTGGCCTACCGGTTGCGGGTAGCGGCCTTGCTGATCGCAGCGATGGCTTCGTGCAGCTCCTTGCCATCCCGCTTCTGGTAGTCGGACTGGTTGATGAATGTCGAGAGCGAGTCGCCCATTGCGTTTTCCTGAAGCCAACTCAAAAAAAGGGGGCTGGACATCATCTGTGTCAAACTATGTTGTAGATTGGGGATGCCTGTATTCGATGAAGGTCAGAAGCTGTGTCAATCTATGATGGCGCGCGGCGTATTGGCTCCAACCAGCGAGCCGAGTGTTTCTGAGGGGTGCTGTGTCAAACTATGTTGTAAGCCCCCAGAGGGCGGTTTTCTAGGCATTAAGACTGCCGCCTTGCAATGAGGGTTGTTGCTGACGAAGGGAGCCAAATGAGCTCCCTTTTTCGTTATGCTTTTGCTGTCAGCTTTCTCGCCTACCGCAGCGCCGGTTTAACGCTCATCTGCGCCCCTGCGGATGCATGCCGGTGGATCGTTCGTTTCCTGTGAAAGACATAATATCTGAAGATTTTTGAGAAAATCGACTGCGGCCAGCTTACGAGCGTCGCATCGTTTGGCTCAGGTTTACTTGCGCGTGCCTGGGTGGTTGCTGTTGCCGGCGCATTGGCTCCCTTCCTGGTGGATCTAGGCATGGGGAGGCTAGATTAGCCGTACAGAAATTTGCGGCGCGCAAAGGGTATGATAATGAAGCAAAAGAATGGTTAGACAACGACATCGACGAGGTCATAGATTAAATGACTAACCTGTATAATCCCGATCCTGTCTCAGTAAAGAAAGGACCACTGGCAGTTGTCGCTTTTGCCCTGCTTTCAGGTCTTCTAGGACCTATAAATTTTCCGGAGAGTGGGTGGCTCTATGGCGTTTTTTCAATAGCGCTGCTGGTTCTTTTGGTGTATCTAACCTACAGGTGTGAGCGATTTACAGTGTACGCCTTGAGTTTATCAATCGTCGGTATAGGGTCAATCGCTTTTGCAGCTTCTGGACTTGCTTATATAGTTGCTTTTGACGATCTGAATAGATCAAGAGGTGAGGCCGCGACAGTAGGATTCTTGATGTTGTTGGCAGTGGCAGGGTTTTATGCCTTGATTTATTTTACACGCGCTAAGGCATTTCCATTTCTGATTTCTGGAAACAGAGTTTCGCCTGTGAACGTGAGGTCGACACCTATAAGCGCTGGGTGTATTTCCGGTATTGGCACGCTAGCGTCAGCCGTATTCATCAATGCCACAACGCCCCTGACGAGTGGGATTGTCGCTTCAATAGGGCTTTTTTTTGCCTGCATCGTATTGCTGATATATGACCGTGATTCAATCAGAGGTCTACGTACTTTGCGCGCTAAGGAGCGTCACATGAGCGAAACTTTTACATTCAATGGTATTGATGCGATTCGTGAAGCCCGCAACTGTTGGCTATTGGGTAGGTTATTCAGATGATCAGCTGTGCAAACGATGTCTTCGTTTAGCAGACCGTGAGCAGTCATGCCGTTGGCCGTATGAATCACGATGCGTTCACCGGCTCAAGAGCTGTTGAGGCAATGGATAGCTTATCGCTATCGACTTCACAGAGTAGATGCCTGTTCGCCCACTCCACTATGGTTTCTTCGTACTGGGTCCTGAGGTGTGACAGCGCGTGCGGCTTTTGTAAAAAACCGATTATGCGATAACCCTTTCTGTTTCTGACGTCTCGGCATTTCTTAGAGGCCTCGAATCTCGCGGAGCGTGTGGCAACTTTTGTTATTTCGATACATGCGCACATCTGTAGTTGAAAAGCCCTGAAATCGACCCAACCCGCAAGCCCCTGTACCCATAGGGGCTTTCCATTCCCGTGCCACACCACGGATCCCGCATCGCCCCTCTCTCTACGCCCGCCGCCATTCACCACACGTTCATCGACGACCTCCACCAGCACCTCTCGCATGACCTCAGCTCATCAATTGCACTGCGCAAATATCGCTGTGGCCGGACCGGATGGCCCCGTAACCTTTTGCAAGGAGCGGCACCGCTCGGTGCTCAGGCTGGACCCGCTTGCTCAAACAACAACAGGAGCCGTCAGATGCCCGCATTTCAGTTCTCAGGTGTGAACCTGGCCATCACCACGCCGTTCGATGCACAAGGCAGGATCGATTACGCCCGGTTCGAAACTCTGATCGAACGCTATCTCGCCGCCGGTGTGCAGGGCGTTGTGCTCAGCTCCGGAACCGGCATGCATGTCTATCTGAGTCAGGAGGAATCCATGCAGTTGGTGGCATTCGGCGCCAAGGTCATCGGTGGACGTGCGCGGGTGATCGTTCAGACATCCGCGCTGTTGGTGGAGGATGTGATCGAGCGTACTCGCCATGCGAAGGCGTGCGGGGCAGATGGCGTGATGGTGCTGCCGCCGTTCTTCGAAGGCCCGACCGACGATCAGGGTATCTACGACTTCTACGCAGCCGTATCCGACGCCGGCGTCCCCATCATTGGCTACAACGTGCCGCAGGCCGTGGGCGTGGAGGTCACACCTTCGCTTTTCAGGCGACTCAGCGACATTCCCCATTTCGTGGCGGTGAAGGACAGCAGCGGTGATCTGGCAGCCCAGGCATCTCTCGTGCGTACGGGGTTGCCGACCCTGAACGGTGCCGATCCCCTGGTGCCCTACGCGCTGTTCGCCGGTGCCGCTGGTCTCATCTGGGGCGGTGCGAACATGGCGCCGAAGACGTGCGTGGCATTGGTCAACGCTGCCGCCGAAGGCCAATGGGAGCAGGTACGGCTGATCTGGGACGCGCTGGCGCCGGTCATGTCGCTCATATGGCAGGGCGATTACGTCCAGTCCGTCTATGCCGGTGCCGATCTCATGGGCTATGGCGCGGGTCACCCACGGCGTCCGCTGTCGCGCCTGGCCGATGACAAGGTCGACTGTCTCCGCGAGGCGCTGGCCCCGCTGATCGAACGTGAAGACACCTACTAAGCCGGTCGGGAGGGTCCATCCTGGCATCACGTCGAAACCGCCCAGGCACCACGATGGCTCCGGGCTCGCTGGACCATACGCGTCGCGCTATCACGCTGAACCGCACGGCCATCGACCTCGCACGCTTGCCTGACCCGCGTACCTAGGCGGCGACCCCAGCGCTGCCGATGGGAAGGACAGTGCATCGCTCCTGGGATGGGTACGTTACCCCTAGTGCGCCGTGTCATGATCCGGGCTCACGCCCGGAAAGGTACTCGTCCATGGTAAAGCACACGGAGCCCGATCAGTCGCTCCTGCAGATGCCTTCGCTTCGCGCCGTCAAAGCCTTCGTCGCAGCCGCGAAGTACCAGAATTTTACCCGCGCTGCCGAATCCTTGTGTGTTACCCAAGGCGCGGTCAGTCGGCAGATACGCGAGCTGGAAGACTTCCTGGGGGCCGAGCTGTTCATCCGCAACGGTCGCACCGTGAACCTCTCGGCGGCAGGTTCGATTTTCTACGATGCGGTGCAGTTATCGTTGTCGAACATCGCCCAGGTGTCCGGACGCATTCGCCGACAGACCCATGGCAAGCGTGTGGTGACCCTATGCTGCACACCGGCCTTCTCGGGTTTGTGGCTCACGCCGCGACTGGGTGAGTTCTTCGCCCGTTACCCCGATATCGACCTGAACGTCGTCACTACCCAAACGTTCATGACCCTGGAGCCTGGGGTGCAGCCCGACATCCTCGTCAACAAATTGTCTAGGGTGCGTGAGGGCTACAGCTGTTTTCCGCTGGCCCACGATGTCATCTATCCCGTGTGCAGCCCCGACTACCTGCAGCGCAATCCGCACACGGCTTCCTTGTCGGGCATCTGCAATGGTGCACTGCTCAACCTCAGTCCGTTCGGTCGTTCGCAGATCGCCGAGCATGTGGACTGGCACATGTGGTTCGAGTACCACGGTATCGATTTCAATACACGTCCCTCGCATGCGCCCTTGTTCAATTCGAACGACTATTGCGCCTTGGTGCAGCTGGCGCTGAGAGGGCAGGGCGTGGGGCTTGGCTGGCATTACCTGGTCGAGCCGCTGATCAAGGAAGGGCGCCTGGTGCGGCCTGTAGCCGAAGCGTTGGTGCACCAGGATAGCCAGCACTACCTGACGTTCAACGAGGACAAGAAGCACAATGCGACCTGCTGTCTGGTAAAGGAGTGGATACAGGAGCAGTTCTGAAGATCCATGGCGTCTCTGCCAGCGACAGGATCAATGAAGGATGTACGGCATTCCTGGAGGGCGGCGTTCATGACGACATTTTAGAAAAGCACGAGGCACGGCAACACATTTTTTTGATAATGATTCCTGATAACAGCTACTATCGCCGCCTGGCATTTCCTTGGCATACCACCCCGTGGCGGACGACAAACTGCAACTCTACCTGGCCCACCGCCTGGCTTTGGTGGACTACGCCACGCCCATCGTCGGCTGCCGCGCACGGGCCGAAGATGTTGTCCAGGAGGCTTGGCTACGCTTCAGTCGCCAGAAGAGCGAGGTCGACATTCGTCATCCGGCCAGCTACCTGTACCGTATCGTCCGCAATCTGGCTGTCGATCAGACCCGTCGCATCACCACCGAGCGAACCCAGCCCGACAGTGACGAATTGCTTGCCGGCCTACCTGCCTTTGACGCATCACCAGAGCAGGCCGTCAGTCAACAGGACGAACTCGGCGCCATCAGTCGTGCGCTCGAGGAACTGCCGTCGCGCACGCGTACGGCTTTTGAAATGCATCGCCTCGGGGGGCACACCTTGCAGCAGGTGGCCGAGCACCTGAACGTTTCGGTGAGCCTGGTGCATCAACTGGTGCGCGATGCCTTGAGTCATTGCCTTGCACGGCTGGAGGATCCGTCATGAAAAGGTGTCGGTCTGCTGCGTCTTTTGCTCAATGCGTCGACTCTATGCGACCTTTCGCACCTTCGCGCCTTCCGGAGACTTGCCCGACATGACGTCAGCCGACCCCATCCGCCGTTACCAGGAACAGGCCGTGGAGTGGTACCTGCGTCTGCAGCAGGCACCCCATGACATGCCGCTGCGCGAGCAGTTCGAGCAATGGCTGGCCGAGGATGCCGGCCATGCCGAGGCCTACCGGAAAACGGAGCGCCTGTGGCGCCTGAGCGGACAACTGACACCGAGCACCACAATGCACCAGCCCGTGGCCGACGTGTTGCCTTTGCCCGTGCGGCGCAAGGCATCATCCCGTCGCTGGTGGCTGGGGGCTGGCGTGGCGGCCTGTCTGATGCTGGCCGTGGCGCCATCACTGAGCGTATGGCTACAAGCCGATTACCGCACGGCCCAAGGCGAGGTTCGCACGGTCACTCTGGCCGACGGCAGCACGGTGTACTTGGACAGCGAGACGGCCATCCGTGTGGATTATTCCGGCGACCATCGTGATGTGCGCCTGCTGACGGGGCAAGCGTTCTTCGAGGTGACCCCCGACAAGCGCAAACCTTTTCATGTGCGTGCCGATGCTGTGTACGTGACGGTGACCGGTACTGCATTCAATGTCCGACTGCGGCCCGAACATGTCGGGGTGGAGGTACAGCATGGCTCGGTGCGCGTCGAAGATGCGACACAGGTCCTGGCTGCTGCGCTGATTGCCGGGCAACGGTTGCGTTATCACGAAGGCCAAGCCAAGGTCGGTCCTTTCGTGACAGAACAGGCTGCTGCCTGGCGCCAAGGTCAGTTGATCGTGAACGATCAGCCGGTGGCCGACGTCGTACAGGCGCTGGCGCATTACCTGCCAGGCCAAGTCCTGTTGCGTGACAAGACCCTCGGCCGCAAACGTGTGACCGGCGTGTACGACCTGCGCCAACCCGATGTCGCCTTGAACGCACTGGTACGTCCCTATGGCGGCCAGGTGCAACGCTATGGACCCTGGTTACGCGTGCTGACCACGCCTTGACCTCGATCCATAGACCTTAAGCCGATCGGTGCTAATGAGCACGAGCCACTCCCTGAGTGGCTGAGTCTCGGCCCATCCTATACCCGCGGACTTTTCTCACCTATTTTCAGCATTTTCTGAAAAACGGCCAAGCTGCCCCGTCTTCTCCTCCGCGCATGACGAACGATAGCGATTCGTATTCAATTTTCCGGCGATTGTCCGGGGCGGGGAGGTGAGGGGATGACTGCAACAATACGTTTTGGGAGGCGCTTGGCACGACACTGGTCGGTACGGGTCGTCTGCGCGGCAGGGATCGGCATGTTGACCCTGGGTGCCATGACTTCCCTGCCAGCGGCGCAGGCCTCGACCGATGCCGATCACGTGGCGCTGACCCAGGTACACCGCTTCAGCATCCCCAGCCAACCGCTGTCCATTGCCTTGATCAGTTTTGGCCAGCAGAGCGGGCTGCAGGTCAGCGTCGATCCAGACCTGCTCGAGGGCCTCTCATCCACGCCCGTCTCGGGCAATCTGACCACCGAGGCAGCGCTCAGCCGTCTGCTGCAAAGCAGCGGTATCACGTGGGAATTCGAGGGCAGCACGCTCACCTTCCGCGTACTGCAAGGCGCCCGCGATGCCACGCTCGAACTGCACAACACCGTGGTGCTGGGCGATACCGAGGAAAACACCTACATGGGTGCCACGGTCATCGGCAGCAAGGCCATTCAGGCGTTTCCCGGTGCCAATGGCGACATCACCACGCTGTTGCAGATGCACCCCAGTGTGCAATTCAGCTCGAGTCAGCAAAATTCGAACGCACCGGGTGAAATCGCGCCGGCCGATATCAGCATCAATGGCGCCAAGTACTACCAGAACAACTTCATGATCGATGGCATCTCGATCAACAACGACCTCGATCCTGGTGCTCACAGCTATAACGATGTGCGCCAGTTCGATGCCACGCCCAGCCGCTCCCATGGGATCGCCCTGGATGCCGACTTGCTGCAAGAGGTGAAGGTCTACGACAGCAACGTGCCCGCCGAGTACGGCAATTTCAACGGTGGTGTGGTCGATGCCATCACCCGTCGGCCGAGCCAGTCACTACATGGCAAGGTGTCCTACGGTATCAGCAAGTCGGACTGGACGCGCTACCACATCACTGAAGCCGACCAGACCGCTTTCGATCAGTCCTCGGACGAGCAATACCAGCCGGCGTTCACCAAGACCACGGTGCGTGGCCTGCTCGAAGGTCACGTCACCGATGACGTCGGCGCGATTCTGGCGTTCTCGCAGAAACGCTCGGTACTACCGCTCAATGCCTATAGCGACGGCTACAGCAGCCCCAACGCGGACAATCGCAAGGATCAGACTCGCGAGTTGACCAATTACATGCTCAAGACCTACTGGAGCGTGAATGACCAACTGACCCTGGACACGTCGCTCCTCTATGGACCTGGTGAAAACACCTATTTCCGGGCCAACCAGCGCAACTCCGAATTCACGACCGAAGAGGGGGGTTACCAAGGCTCCATCAAGGCCACCTGGCTGGCCGACGACGCCACATGGACCCATACGCTGGCGGCCACCCGCCTGACCAGTTCGCGGGATTCGGAGCAGGATGACTACCTCAACTGGTACTACTCCGACACGAAGAACTGGGGGCGGCCACTGTCGGGAACCTCGCGCAGCGCCGAAGGCGCGTATGGTGATCTGGAGCAGACCCAGCAAGGGTTGAACTACGGGCTCAAGGCCGATTGGCTGCCGGTGATGCTCGGTGACGTGCCCCATTCGTTCGTGACCGGCATGGACCTGTCTTACAAGAAGGCCACCTGGGAGCGAGCCAACGAAGCGTCCAGCGTAACCATGAACAAGCGCGACAATGGGGCCTCCTGCGGTGACGATCCTTATTGCTCGAGAGGGTTGCTGCTCAATGGGCAAAATCGCCAGTGGGCCACCTCGCGTATGGTCTACGAGGCCGGCAAGATCAGTCAGGACCAAACGCAATATGCGTTCTACCTTCAAGACAGCATCCAGCTCGGCAAGCTGGGGTTGCGTCCTGGGTTGCGCCTGGAAGGCGATGATTACATGGAAAAGAAGACCCTGGCCCCACGCTTTGCCGGCGACTACGACGTCTTTGGCGATCGCCGTACGGTGGTGACGTTCGGAGCCAATCGCTATTACGGGCGCAATCTGTTCAAGACTCGCCTGAACGACGGGCGTGGCCAGCTCAACGTACGCTACCTGCGCGCCAATCAGACATCGCCCTGGATCGCTGCCGATCGTGGGCTGAACGATACCCGCTTTTCGACCCTGGACATTCCCTACGATGACGAGCTGACCCTGGGCCTCGAGCAGATCTGGCTGGATACCCGATTCGACCTGAAATACGTCAACCGCAAAGGGCGCGACAAGATCGTTCGCGCCTATGCCTCGGCGCAGGCGCTGCCAGGTCTGGAGGACTACCGCAGCAACTATTACACCTACACCAACCAAGGCCGCAGCAAGAGCGATACGGTCACCTTGACCGTGACGCCGCAGCAAGAGCTGAAGCTGCTGGGCAGCCGTTCCAGCGTGCAGTTCGCAGCCGGCTGGCAGCGTAGCGAGGATTCGTACACCGACTACGACTCGATCCTCAGCGATGATGAGTACGACGGCAATGCAGTGCTCTACGATGGCAAGCGAATGGACTTCGTCGAGCTGCCCCCCAATAACTTCAACCGTCCCTGGACCGCGCGTCTGACCACGATCACGGAGATTCCGAACTGGCACCTGACGGTCAGCAACTTCCTGCGCTATCGCAGCCAATACAAGCAGATCATCGACACCGGTCGAACCGTCGATCGTGATGGCGAAACGCTCAGCGTGTACGACGCCGCACAGGTTGGCGGCGCCATGACCTGGGACATGCAGGTGCACTGGGAAATCCCCACGGCCAAGGATCAGGCCCTGTTCGCATCGGTGGACATCACCAACGTCGCCGACAGGATCAACCCCACCGTGTCTGCCGGAAACCGCGCCGTCACCCGTTACGAAGTCGGTCGTCAGTACTGGCTCGAAGTCGGCTACCGCTTCTGAATGTGGACCAGATCAGGGACAACCCAATGAACAAGCTCCTTGCCGGCCTGCTCGCGCCGTTGTGTCTCAGCGCCTGCGTGTCGACATCCGAACCCGATGCCCCCTTGCCTTGGGACACCCGGGTGATCCATGGCCAACTGGCCAACGGCCTGGCCTACCGGCTGGTACGCGACACGTCGCAGCACGAGCGGCTCGATCTGCGGCTGACGGTCCGGGCCGGCTCAGTGGATGAAACCGACGATCAGGTGGGCGTGGCGCACATGGTCGAACACCTGGCATTTCGCAGCCGTGCGGGTGCCCGAATCGACCTGCGCCAGCGCATGACCGAATTGGGTTGGGTGCAGGGTCGCCATTTCAACGCCGTGACCAACTATGAACGCACCCAGTACATGATCGCCCCACCGAAGGGGGTGCCCCAGGCCCCACAAGCCTTGCAGGCCCTGTCCGACCTGGTGTTCACCAAGGATTACACCGCCCAGGACCTGGAGCGTGAGCGTCCTATCGTCATCGAGGAGTGGCGGGGTGGTCTGGGTGTTGCCCAACGCATGAATGAACAACGCACGGCCTCGCAGCGTGTCGGGTCGGCTTATCCCGGTCACCGCACCATCGGCAATGAGAGGGCCATTCGCTCGGCGAGCCTGGGCGACCTCAACGCCTTCCAGTCGCGCTGGTACATACCCAACAACATGGTGTTGTCGGTGGTTGGCGACTTCGAGCCCAAGACGTTGCTGGCACAGATCGAGCAGGCTTTCGGCAAGGCCGAGGCCGCCCAGGTGCCCAGCCGTGCGCAGCGTGAACTGGTGCTGGACGATCGGCTCAAGATCTTCCGCCTGCAAGACCCGCAATCGGGCAGCAACCAGGTGGCGCTGTTGTTGCGCAGCCACGAGCCCGACAGTCGCGGTACCCACCATGCGGCCTTGCGCGAACGGTTGATCGATCGCATGACCCTGGCCGCGATGCTCGACAGTCTGCGCCGTCAGCCACTGCTGCCAGGTGTACGCAGCCTGACCGTGCAGAAGACCCTGATCGGAGAACGTTCCACGGTGTTGGGACTTGCCGCCGGCGTCGAAGGCCAGGCCCATGACCAGGCTCTCGAACAATTGCTGCGCGAAATCGAGCGGCTGCGGCGGTATGGCTTCAGCGAGGCCGACCTGCAGCGCCAACGCGCCTCGATCCGCGAGCTGGGTGAAAGAACCTTGGCCAACCAGACGCCACGTCGCTTCGAGCAATGGGTCGAAAAGCTCAACGACGCGGCTGCCCAGGCTGCAGTCGTGACGGCACGCCAAGCCACGGCCGAACGCTACCTTCAGGTACTGACCAGCATCGAGCGCGCCGATCTGGACGCGCGTCTGCGACAGTGGCTGGCTGCCCCTGACCGGGTTTTGCAGATCAGCGCCGCCGGCCGCTCTGCCGTACGGCTGCCGAGTGTCGCCGAGGTCGAAGCGAGGCAAGTTGCGCTGGCCGACCAAGCACTGGACCCTCCCGTCCAGGAGAGGGCGGCGGCACCGACGCTCACTGAATTGACACTTCCCGCACCGCCGGCCATGGCTGATATCGTCGAGCGAAAAGTCTTCGCCGCCGAACAGGTCGAGCATTGGCAACTGGCCAATGGTGACCGACTGGTGTGGCTCAAGCGCAATGGCGTCGATGGCCAATGGCAGTTGCACGTCGATTCGAACGCCGGTTATCACCTCGAAGGTGTGCCGAGTTGGCGTTTGCAGATGGCTGCGCAATTGGCGCTGCGCAGCGGTTTGACAGGGATGGACAACGCCGCGTTGGCGGACTGGCGTCAACGCCAACGTGTCACCCCCGGTCTCGAGCACCAACCCCAGCGCTTGCAGATAAACCTGGCGGCGGCGGCGCAGCACTGGCCAGCCATGTTGCACAGCTACCGCATCAGCCAGCTGGCCAACATCGACCCCACCTTGTTCACCGAGGCCCGCAACGCGTGGTTGCAGCGCTTGCGCATTCGCACGGACGATGTACGCAGCCAGCAGGAGCAGCAGCAGCGCGTGCTCAAGTATGGCCGGGATGACTGGCAGGGGCCGGACCTTGCCCAACTCGACGTACTGACGGTCGCACAGCTCAATGAAGACTGGCGACGCATGGCAGGAGCGCCAGTGACCTACTACCTCATGGCCGACATGCCTGCTGAGCAGTTGGCACCGCTGGTGCGTTCGCAGTTGGCGAGCCTTCCCCGCCAGACGCCAAGGACGACAGCGCCGGTGCTGCAGCAGCCCGGTCAGCGTCGTCAGGACCTGGCCATCGCGCTGGAGCCCCGTGCCGTGCTGCACGCCAGCAGCTACCACGACCAACCCTGGAGCCCGGAAGCGGCCGTTCAAGTGGCGGTGTTGCGTGACCTGGTCAATCAACGTCTCAAGGCGCAGCTGCGGGGGGAGGCCTCCGGCGTCTACCGCCTGCGCTTCGACAGCGAGCTGAACGCCGACACTCAGCGGGTGGAAAGCAACCTGACGTTCATATGCGATCCGGCCCGCATCGATGAGCTGTGGGCCATGGCGCAACGTACCTTGGACGACCTCGATGTCCAGCAGGACTGGGTGAGCGCCGAGCGCCGTGCATTGCTGTTTCAGGAACGCAAGCGTCGAGACGATCCCCAGACTCAGTTCCGACGTCTGATCCTCAGCGATCGCCAGTGGCACGATCCCCGTTATCTACGGACCCAGGTACGGCTGCCCGAGGCACTGACGCTGTCTGCGCTGCAGCAGCAGGCTCGTCAATTGTTCCCGCGCGCCAACCAGGTACAGCTGCGCCTGTTGCCTTCGCCCGCCATCGATGAGCAGGCATTGTGAGCACCTTGCGCCGCTTCTACCGGCTCAGCCGGCCATTCTGGTGTGAGCGTCGGCAGTGGCCGGCGTGGCTGATGCTGGCCACTGTGATCGGACTGGGGCTGCTGGTGGTGCAGATCAACGTCTTGATCAACCACTGGAGCAAGACGTTCTATGACACGTTGGCCGCCTTCGATACCGCCGCGCTATACGGGCTGGTGGCGCAATACGGGCTTTACCTGGGCGCCTACGTACTGATCATCGTAGCCCTGGACTATGTGCGCAAAGCCTTGGTGTTGCGCTGGCGTCAGGCGATGACCGCGCGCCTGATCGACGCCTGGTTGACCGATCAGGCGTTCTACCGCCTTGGGCTGGCCGGGGAGCCGGACAACCCCGACCAGCGTATCGCCCAGGATGTCGACCTGATGGTCGACTTGAGCATCGAGCTGGTGGCCTCGCTGGTGATCAACCTGGCGCAGGTTGGCGCGTTCGTGGTGATTCTATGGAACCTCTCGGGGGTGCAGACCTTCAGCCTGTTTGGCAGTCACTTCACCGTGCATGGATACCTGGTGTGGATCGTGCTCGTCTACACGATGATCGGCAGCGTGCTTACCCACCTGATCGGCAGGCCGCTGCATCGACTGAATTATGAACGTGAGCACTGCGAGGCGGATTTTCGTGCCAGCCTGCTTCGCAAACGCGATCATGCCGAGCAGATCGCCCTGTACCGTGGCGAGGAGGTCGAGCGCCAGCAATTGGCACAACGTTTCGCGGCCATTGCAGCGAATTGGCGTCAGTTGATAGGCCGTGAACGCGACCTGAGTCTGTTCACGGTCTCCTACCAGCGCTTGAGCCTGATCGTCCCGGTGTTTGCCGCATTGCCGGCGTTCATGGCAAAGACCATCACACTGGGCGGTCTGATGCAGATTCGTAGCGCTTTCAACGCCGTACATGATTCGCTGAGCTGGTTCATCAAGCTGTACAACAAATTGATGCGCTGGAGCGCAGCGCTCGAACGGCTGGCGCAATTCGAACAGGCTATCGCCGACAGTCGTCGTCAGGTGGGCGAGGTCTTGCAGGGCGATGGCTTGCAGGCTCAGGGTCTGACCCTGTGTTGCCCCGACGGGCGTGTGCTGCTGAGCGGCATACAACTGCACGTGCGGCCGGGACAGTGGCTGCTCCTGGCGGGGCGCAGTGGGCTGGGCAAGTCGACCTTGTTGCGCACGCTCCAAGGTGTATGGCCGTACTGCCTGGGTGAATGGCAGTTGCCGAGCGGGCGTAGCCTGCTGCTGCCACAGAAACCTTACCTGCCTTTCATGAGCCTGCGCCGATTGCTGGCTTATCCACAGGTGGATGATTTCGCCACGAATCGTCTGCTGGACGTGTTGGACACGGTCGGACTTGCAGGCCTGAAAGCGCAACTCGAGGATGAGCGAGAATGGTCACGCGTGCTTTCCGGGGGTGAGCAGCAGCGTCTGGGTCTGGCACGCGTGTTGTTATTCCGGCCCGACACGCTGTATCTCGATGAAGCCACCAGCCAATTGGATCTGGCCAGTGCCAGCGTACTGCTGAAGAAACTGAAGTGTGAGCTGCCGCACTGTACAGTAGTGGCAGTGACCCATCAGGACGGGTTGAAAGGGTTGTTCGAGCGTGTCCTGTCGCTGGAGGCGCACAGCGTACCTGCGTCAGGCCATCGCCGATCGTCACCTGCCTGGGCCTTGCCCGTGGCGACCTCCTGAAAGGCAGACCGGCCACATCGCTTACCCACAAAAAAGCCCCGGTCTCCCGGGGCCTCTGTTGCCAAGGCGTCTGCCTACGCCTGCTCGATACGCTCGAAGCGTCGGGCCAGCAACAGGTAAGCGAAGATTCCCAGCACGCCATGGGCGGCCACGAACCACAATGCGTTGTTGAACGAACCGGTGCTGGCCACCACGTAGCCGATCACCAGGGGCGTGATGATGCCGGCGACGTTGCCGATGCCGTTGAACACCCCACCGCACAAGCCCACCATCTTCTTCGGCGCCACGTCCGATAGCACGGCCCAGCCCACCGCCGAGAGGCCCTTGCCGAAGAAGGCCAGGGTCATCAGTGCGATGACTGCTACGTTGCTGTCGGCGTAGTTGGCCAGCACCAGCGTCGTGGACAGGGCCATGCCGATCACGAAGGGCGTCTTGCGCGCTTTCGAGGGGTGGACGCCACGGCGGATCAGCCAGTCAGACAGGAAGCCACCGAGAATGCCCCCGGTAAACCCGCAGATGGCCGGTAGCGCGGCGACCCAGCCGGCTTCCATGAGCGTCATGCCACGGCCTTTGATCAGGTAGATCGGAAACCAGGTGATGAAGAAATAGGTGAGCGCGGTGATGCAGTACTGGCCCAGGTAGACGGCCCATAGGTTGCGGCTGGTGAACAGCTGCGCCACTTCGGCGCGGGTGGGTTTGCTTCTGGCCTGCTTGCGTTCGCGTTCCAGGTCCACCAATGCGCCGCCCTCGCGCATGTAGTCGAGCTCTTCACGGCTGAGCCCGGGCGCGCTGTGCGGCTCGTGGTAGAGCCGAAACCAGACGACGCTCAGCAGCAGGCCGAGCACGCCCATCCAGACGAACACCTGCTCCCAGCTCAGGGTGTGGGTCATCCAGGCCATCAAGGGGGCGAACACCACGACGGCCATGTACTGCGCCGAGTTGAACAGCGCCGATGCCGTGCCACGCTCGCGTGTCGGGAACCAGCAGCTGACGATGCGGGAGTTGGCGGGAAACGCCGGCGACTCCACCAGGCCCAGCATGAAGCGCATGGAAAACAAAGCGACCGCAGCCGAGGCGCCGGCCAAGCCCATCCACCCCACCGTCCCTTGCAGCAGCGTGAACAGCGACCAGAGGATCAGACTGATGCCGTACACTCGCCGGGCACCGAAGCGGTCGAGCAGCCAGCCACCGGGGATCTGGCCCAGGGCATAGGCCCAGGCGAAAGCCGAAAAGATCATGCCCAGCATGACCGGGTCGAGCCCCAGGTCCTTCAGCACTTCGGTGCCGGTGATCGACAGGGTGGCGCGGTCGGCGTAGTTGATGACGGTGATGACGAAAATCAGCGCCAGGACCGTGAAACGGTGGCGGCCGGGCACGGCCATGGCCTGCGGTGTGACTGCAGCGGCTTTGCTGTTCATGGAGACCCTCTTGCTTCTCTAGGAAGCGATTGTTCTTGTGGACAGAAGGTGATGCGGGCAATGAAGGCGAGCGTTATCGTCGGTGGGCGAGGGAAGGAGGGGAAACACGATCGGGCGGTAACTCGCCACGGAAGCAGGCTGCGAGGTTGTTCAGTACCTTCTTGCCCATCTCGAGCCGGGTTTGCAGGGTGGCACTGCCGCGATGAGGCTGCAGACTGACTTGGTCGAGCGTGCACAAGGCCTCGGGTACATGCGGTTCGTCGACGAACACGTCCAGCCCGGCACCGGCGATGCGTCGCTCACGCAAAGCGTCGACCAGCGCGACTTCATCCACCAGCTTGCCGCGTGCGACGTTGATCAGGTAGCCATCAGGCCCCAACGCGTCGAGCACGTCGGCATCCACCAGCACGTCGCCACCATCGGCAGAGGCAGCCACCACCAGTACGTCCACGCTACGGGCCAGCTCGACCCGGTCGGCTACGTAGCGGTAGCCACAGTCAGGCTGTTCGTGGCGTCCGTGATAGGCGATGTGCATGTCGAACGCCGCCGCTCGCCGCGCGATCGCCTTGCCGACCTGCCCAAGACCCAGAATGCCCAGTGAACTACCGCTGACCTTGCGCGCCAAGGCGGGGTTGGCCGTGCGCCAACGTCCTTCGCGTACCCATCGCTCGCCCTCGCCGAGACGGCGCAGTGTGCTGATGATCAATCCCATGGCCAGGTCGGCGACGTCATCGGTAAGCACGCCAGGCGTGGTGGTGACTTCGATGCCACGGCTGGCCGCATAGGGCAGGTCGACCGCGTCGGTGCCAATGCCACTGATGGCAATGATGTCGAGCGCGGGCAGTTGATCGATCAGCGTGTTCGACAGACCCTTGGCGCCGCCTGTGACGACCCCACGGATACGCGGGCCGACGTCGTTCAGAAACGCTTGTGGATCGGCATGAAGATAGAGCCGATGGACATGGTAGAGGCTGACCAGCTGTGCATCGATGGCATCGGGTACCGGTTGCGTCAGCAGCACGTCGATGCGTGTGGTGTTGTCGTGGTTCATCGTCGAGGCCTGGTGGTTCAGGGGTATGACGTGATCCTAGGCCGGTAGGTAATACAGGTCTAATATAGATCACGGATCGAATAATTCAGGATTTGAATCATGGAGCTGCACCAGTTGCGTTGTTTCGTTGCGGTCGCCGAGGAGCTGCACTTCGGTCGGGCGGCCATTCGCCTGCACATGACGCAACCCCCCTTGAGTCGGCAAATCCAGCTGCTGGAGCATTCGCTGGGCGTGCTGTTGCTCGAGCGCAACAACCGCCATGCGCGACTCACATTGGCTGGGCAGGGCTTTCTCGAAGACGCACGGCGAATTCTTCAGATCGCCGAGACCGCCAGTCAGTCGGCTCGGCGCATTGCCCATGGCGACGCCGGCCGACTGACGCTGGGCTTCACCGCGGTCGGTGCCTACAGCATGATTCCGCGTCTGCTGGTGCATGCCGGCCAGACCTTGCCGGACATCGAGCTGATCCTTAGCGAGCGCATCTCTGCGACCCAGGTGCACGACCTGGAGACCGGCCTGATCGATGTAGGGTTGGTGCGTCAGGTGCTGCCCAGTGTTCGGGTGGAATACCTGCCGATCCACCAAGAGCCCTTCGTGGCCGCTCTGCCTGCCGCGCATGCCTTGAGCGCCCGCGAGCGGCTCAGGCCGACCGACTTTCACCAGCAGCCGTTCGTGATGTACAGCGCCAGCGAAGGTCGCTACTTCCACGACCGGATCGCCAACCTGTTCGCCCGTCACGAAGTGCAACCGCGCTACCTGCATCAGCTGGGGCAGACGCACTCGATACTGGGCCTGGTCAACGTGGGGCTGGGCTGTGCGGTGGTGCCGGCCTCGGCGCAGGCCTTGCGTCTGGAGCAAGTGGTGTTCAAGCCCTTGGTGGGCACCGATCAACAGGCGGAGATCTTTCTCGCCTATTGCCCGGACAACACCAATCCGGTGCTGAAGGCATTCGTGGCGATGGCGCGAGCCTTTTTCGGCTCGGATTGAGCGATTCTCGACTGGCCGACGTATTTTTGTGTGTGGGCTTGCCCGCAATGCAGGCGGTGACGGACCGGCCGCTATCGCGGGCAAGCCCGCTCCCACAAAGGCCTGACGGCCGTTCTCCCACAAGCCGCTCGCGCAGCCATGACTACATTGATGGCTGCAGAGATCTGGGTGGGAGCTGGCTTGCCAGCGATAGGGCCCTGCCAGGCGCCGCATG
>Ga0157363_1001065_pt1 | contig 22292 bp, 16 predicted proteins | sample AttsexASBM1_FD_111477 | JGI IMG/M metagenome (GOLD analysis project Ga0157363, IMG submission 111477) | Fungus gardens microbial communities from leaf cutter ant in Ribeirão Preto, State of São Paulo, Brazil - Atta sexdens ASBM1 | ecosystem: Host-associated > Fungi > Mycelium > Unclassified ... | reverse complement strand
GTTAGAGCAACTAGATAAGAACTGTAATAATTCAGTAGAATTTACAATTCCAGGAAAATTCTAAGATATATTGTTTAAATAACTAAGTATATAACTCATATCTAGAGAAATTCTAAGAAAACAGAATAAAGTTTTCCAAAAGTGATAGCTACTCTAAGTATTTAAGAGTCTATTTTGATCAAGCAAAAAATTAGATGGAACTTTTAGTTATTTAGCTATAAAATAATAGTACTAGATAGTTAGATATCTTGATGAAACATTGCCAAATGGTAAGAGCTTATTAGTTGGTAGCTAGTGGAAATAAGTTATAGGTTGTGAAAAAGTATACAAGGATCTAATAGTGTTGCAGTAAAACATTAGTGTTAGACTTGGAGAAATAAGAGAACTATAAGATTAATTTAGACTTTGACTAGTGCTACCAGCTTAAATTTAGGTAAAGCAGGCCTTGTATATATTAGAAACTCCTTATGTCATATTCTGATCTAACCACATCTACTCTAACTTACAAATAATACCTACTAATCTATTCATACTTTCAATTTTCTTTTAATATAGATCAACTCTCCCTATTCTATCTTGAACATTTTTACGAGAATTTTTAACAACTCTATAGATTTCTACTCTTATATCTAAGAACCATCTAAACCTAGGGTAAAATGTTTATAGTCTCCATTCTTTAGATAACTATCTTAGATATAATACTTAGTATATAAGCTAGCAGTCACATTATAAATCATTATTCTGAAAATTGACCAACACTAATAAGACTTCTAAAATATGTAACCAGTATAACTAATAGTGTTAGAGTTGAAGATAATTGGCTTATTTTATTTTCATTTCATTTCTCATTTTCATTTTTGTTTCCATTTATTTTTTTGTTTAGACTTAGGATTAGTGTCAGGGAATATTGGTAATCCTATAAGTCTAGATTCACTCTACAGAGGCTTAGTTGCACTCCTAGGCTGGTCATTACCTAGGCTAGCTTCTGATAGACTAATAATCATCTTTATCTTATTCTAATTCCTGTTTTCTAGTCTGCTATAATAATACTATAGTTATTTAGTTAATTATAGTTGTAGATATTGATTGGTCAAGTGCACAGACTATATGCTTAGACCATCCTATTATAGTATATATAATAGTAGTGTAACAGTAAAATATCTTATCCAAATATCATCTGAAGTTCCTAGGCAATTATGACTTCTTAAGTAAAACTAATCCTCTTATAATTAAGGTTTAACATGATATCACACATGACTGTCACAAACTGTCACATGACATGATATGGTGTTACAGAAGGATGTAGAAGGTTCCAGAACAATAATATTATACTACATATCTTTTTAAAGTAGACTAGGTTAGTACAGCACAGACCATTAGCCAAGTATATAAGGTAGACAATCTGTCACTGAAACTCCATTGAGTTTTCTTGTGTAAACCCTATACAAGATTCTTCTTTTGACTTATCACTGAGTTTTGAGTTGTAATAAATAGATATTGGAAAAAACAGAATGTACAGCAGTATAATGTAGTATGAACAACTAATAACTACTTACCTATAGTAAGTACTACAATAAAGAGCTTAGAGAGTACACAAAATGATAGAGAACAAGTAGTAGTAGTGATTCAATCTATATGAAAATTTTATATCAACTATCTAATTAGTACTACTGATCATAGACTAAATAGTTAGTAAGTAGAATGCTTTACAACACACTCTCTTATTTGGACATTAGCTGTTAAGCAATAGAAACAGAAGCAAATAAGCTTAGAGTATCTCTAAGTCAGGAAACAACTGAATAAGACTTAATAAAGGTTTTTAGTTAGAATATCAGTAGTATTCTTTCTCTCATTGATATAATATAGTTTAACTTGTTCATCCTTGATTAGATTTCTTATATAGTGATAGTGAATATCAATATATTTGGAACACTTCTCCTATATAGGGTTGAACCTCTAGAAAAGTAAACCAAGATTATTATCATAGATACAAGAAGTTGGAATATTAAAACTAATCTTATTAAGAAGGTTTTTTATTTAGATGAGTTGATGGCCACAATCAGAAAGGGCTATGTACTTAGTCTTAGTTAAATATAAGGCTATTGTCTTTTATTAGTAGCTCATTTAGGATATTACTCTACAAGTCATAAGAGTAAAGTAACTAGTTATAGATTTACAAGATTCTGGATCATATGCTCAGTCTAAATTAGAATGTGTTAAAACAAACTTATTGTGTTATGACTTAGGTCTCAAAGTTAAGACAAAAGCATACTCTTGTATTGAGTAGCATAAGAGAATTAAATAAAGTTCCAAGTACAAGCTAGTTTATCTTATATACTTCAGATTATAGTCTATGCACATATGACTTAAATCCAAGAGTTAGGTCAGAAGACTACTCTTGTATTGAGTGACACAAGAGAACTCGATAGAGTTCCTATTCAAAGTTAATCTACCTTATATACCTTTCTATCATGGTCTGTGCTAAGCTATTTCTAACCTATCCTAAAGGCCATATGGTAGTCATAAGGCCAACATGTAGTTGCTATGTTATATAATATTATTCTGTTCTGGAATCTTCTATGTTCTTCTTGTCACATAATCTGTGACTATGTCACACTTTGTCTTCTTTATCTTATATTCTAAATAAAATAAAAGTAAAATAAAATAAAAATAAAATAGAAACTAAGTCCGTTATTCTTAATTCTGATATATATGATATTATTTATTTCAAAACTTTCTATATATTAGAATCATGAATGATAGACTTAGTTTTTATTTTTCTCTTTCATTTTTATTTTATTTTAGACTTATTTTCCATTTCTGGGATCTAGAGTTAGGTATTAGTGTGACATCACTATCACACAATCACATATCACAATAGAAAATAGTAGAAGATTCTGGAAGGAATGATATTATACAGCATATTATACACATGGTTATTTAGAGTAGGCTAATTCTAGTAGTATGGACCATCAGTCTAAAGTATATAAGGTAGACAATTCTGTACAAAGTTCACTATCAAGTCCTCTTGTATTAGTCCAATACAAGATTCCTTTACTTAATCCACTCTAAAGCCTTGTAATCATAATATTATAACATTCTCTATGTTATATGATTATGTGACTATAACAAATATGACAATCCTATGACAGGTATCAAATCTTCATCATACTTTATAGCTTATATAACTATTATGTGTGATTTTTTTTAATTCAACAATTAATTATATTGAACACAAAAGTAGGCTATAGTAGCTGCACATAGTAACTACTTACATAAAAAAGAAAAGAAAAAAAAAAGAAATAGAAAAGAATATAGGAAAAATAGCAAAGTATCACTAAGCTGATATGCTATTCTGAAAGCAGAAAGCTTCAGGATTGAACTCTAAGAATATGAGAATATCAATATCCATGATTTTCATATCCCAAACTCCAAAACATATCTGACTTCAATACAACATCAAATTCCCATAGTCATTTGGCTTTATTTGTGTCCAAAACTCTGTTAGTGGTTTGGTACTTTATAATAGACTTAATCCTTATGGTTATCTGGCTTTATTTGAGTCAAAATCCACAGTTATCTTTATCTGTTTCCATTACCTAATTATCTCCTTCAAACTCCACAAAATTACTTGGACTTTACACAGAGTTTTCCCATCTCTAATCTAAACTCCTATTTAGTGTTTCATTACTGAAGCATCTGCTTGGAGATCTGTTTGAATTACACTTTTTGTTACTTTATGTATTTAATGAAGTGTGAACTATATCTAACATATTTAAGACCAGTGATTACTTTGTAATAACTAGCCTGATAATTGACTAAAGTTAATGCTAAATCTCTGGTGTCAATAGTGACACACTTTACTCCTCTTCTTATATCTCCTTACAAGGCTATCCTTTGAAATTGTGACCATGTAGCTTGTAGAAGACACAATACATAAGTTGAGGCCAAGATCATTCTGACAAGTCTACATTACTGAGCTCATTGTATAGAGTTTCTATACTCTGTGCATTTCCAAGCCAACTCTATGGATTTTCATCTTCAAGTATGAACCACATCTAACAATGATAGACTCCTTTCTTAGATTCCAACACTTGGTGTATTACAGACATTTGAATAAGATATGTCTCCTCATTTCAATGGAGTAATTATCACAAGAATATGCTATGGATTCTTTAGAAAAGAATCTTAGGCTGTATTTATCTATAGATAAGTGATTGGTAATCACTCTTGTGAAACATGCACATAATAAATTAGAAAGACCACAGTATTTCAGCCATGTACCTTCTTTTGAATATGTAGGACAAATATGTTCTCCTTTGTTATTATTAATGTTGAGAAATTTTCTTTCTTTGTAATCAGAGACTTAAAAAAATCATTTGCCATCTACAAATAATAGAGTCACACTTTTCTTTTCTGCTAAACTCCCATAACATCTTGTCTAGTAGAATAAGATTGATATGGATATTTTTGGATTGTTTGTCAACCAAAGTGTGCAGAGACCATTTGATGTTATCAGAACAATCCCAAAATAAGATTGAATTGTTAGAATTTCTGTTGAAAATTTTCTAAGGCTTTTTATACTACAATTAAATAAAGTTGATAAGAGTGAATCAAAGTGTCAAATATTTGTTTTATGGCTGGGATGGTATCAGTGATGATGATTATTTTTGAAGTGTCATGTATTTTAGTTACTTAGTCTATTTTGCATCTGATGGCAAAAGGTTCAGCTTCTAAGAAGTTATTATTCATTGCATGATAGATGGATTTGCTGATGATATTATAGCTCTTTCAAATGTGGGATACTAAGGTAGTAACATTGTTTTTGATGCTCATATCTATGATAATGAGTACAATGTTTTGATTATTAGAGGAATCTTCATAGATCTTGTCTAGTTTGATATGATGAGTTTTTAACATATCTGTGTCTTTGTAATTAACTAAGGTAAAAGAAAATAGTCAGAAAAGGTATCTACTAATCAAAAACCTGGCAGAAGTTCATTGTTTAGAGAATCAAAAGAAGAAAGGACTTCATTTAATCAATTTTTAATGTCTGTGATAGGACTTTTGATTTTTGTTCTTTGTTTGGGCATAAGTAAAGAAGTTGCTATACAATGTAGTAGAGTCTTTTTAGAGTGTTGATTGTTAGGTAATGAAGTAATGGCATGTTGTTTGGGTAAAGATACCACATGCAGTTGTTGATGACCAATAATTTTATCAAGGTAAAATTGGATAGGAACAAGGCCAGATATAGCCTCAACTTTCTAAGTGGAAAAAGTTAAGAATGCTTCTGTGATCCACAAAGCTACTCTTCTTTGCATTTTTCTGAGTTCTTTGAGTGGCTAAAAAAGCAGTACACCTTTGAAATACCACAACTGTAAACTGTACAGAGCAATTGGTAAAACACAAGTCCTGTATAGAAGTCTTTTGTATATAGGAGATAACTCTCTATTTGAGTTTCCCAATATTTTCATGTCTTTAATTGTTGAAAGAACTTTATTGGCATAGTGATGAACATGATGTTGAAAAGATAGTTTCTTATTGAAAAAGAAGCTGAGATATCTCTATGTATCTTTAGGATAGAGAAAAAGGCCTCCTAATGGATGAAAATATAGAGGAGGAAGATAAATATTCTTTGTTAACCTCAAAAAATAGAAGATCTCAGACTTGTTGTATTTAATAACAAGGTCAAATTGAGTGAAAAGGGATGAAATGATATTATATCTATGAAAGAGACTTGTGTTTGATTTTTCATAGTTTTTTTCTTGAGAAATGAGAAGTCCATTGTTTACAAAAGAGAGAGTGGAGATTGGAATAGAAGATAAGAAAGATTTAGTTCTTTTTTCAAAAATGTGAAAAATAGAAGTGATATACAAGACAGAAAGAATAAGAGAAAGGGCAAAACTTTGTTCTACACCTATATCAGCTTTAAAGAATGGTGAAACAAGACTGTTCCATACATATTGCATTTTTTGTTAATTAAATAATCAGAAAAGAATGAAGAGATTTGAGAATTGAAACCAGCTTTATTCAAAATCAGAGAAAGAAGATGGTGATTAAGAGAAGAAAAAAATTGAGCTACATCAAATGCAAGAGTGCTAGTATAAAGGCCTTTGAGCCAACCTACATATATAAGATGAGTTAGAAAAACTCCAGTATCTATAGTTGATTGTTGTTTGATACTATCTATTTGAGTCAAATAAATGAAGTTCAAAGCAATAGAGTGAACTTAAATTCTATTGCCAATGACTTTTTCAATTAGCTTTTCAACTGTATTGAGGAGAATAATAGATTGAAAAGTTTTAGGAGTGTTATACAAAGATTTATTTGGCTTTGGAATGATGATTGATATTGACTTCTTGAAATAAGTAGGCCAATAACTAAACTTGATGTATAAATTAGCAATGTTGACAAAGTTTGAGATGCACTTGTTGTCTTTGATTAAAATTTTCAAATGACTCCATGAAATGTAGTTAAGGCCCAGGGTAGACAAATTACTATATTTATTGATAGTGTCAATGAATTCTGTTTTAGAAAAAGAAGGCCATTCTACCTTTTGGTATGACAAAACTTCTTCCAGTAAGTAGAGGTTTATAGGCTTATCTTGAGTTATATTGTAGAATTAATGAAGCACTTGCCATAACTCTTCTAATTCATTGCATGGTTGACCATTATACTTAATTACTTTAATTGCTAGAAGCTTTCATTTCTTGACCCAACTCATTAGATTCCATGGCTTCTTATGAGTCATTACAATTTCTTAAATCTTGTTGTCAAAGAAAAAACATTTAGCTAATTTGACAGTATTCTTGTATTTAATCCAATCTAATCTTTTCTTAGAGGATCTATATAAGAACAGATTTTTTCTGCAATCATCATTCCACCAAGCCTTGGAATACTTGGTGATATAGATTTGTCTGGCATGTATATACCAGAGTTCTTCAACAATAGATGCAAATTTGTTGACTATTTCTTCTAAAATCTCCTAGCTATAACTGATAGTTATGTTGATATTTCCTACCCTATTTATTAGATCCTTCATGAATTTGTTTTCCTCTTCACTATTTTTGATGATAGCTAGTTTTTTTTCTTGAAAAAATTTTTCTTAGATCAAGATATTAACTAATAGAGGAGTGTGATCAGAAGGACCTCAAAGATAAGGTAGAATGATGTGATTGTTCAATTCTTCTGAAGTGAATCAAAGAAACATTAGATCAAGAACTGAGTTTGAGTCTTGAGGGTTGTCAGTGCAATACATAGAGACTTGATTGACTGGAGTTGACAATTCTAGGTTAAAACTGTCAACTATTTCTTTTAAAGAGTCAGTATAGTTTGAATAGTGAGAGTATGAAGAATCCCATTCATTGTCACTAATATTAAAATCTTCTGTCATGATCAGGATATTGTTCAAATTTATCTTAGTATCCTTAAGATATTTTAAGGTAGATTGCTGGTCATCTGAATAAATGTTAATAAGAAAACATATGGAGCCATTGTTAAAAAATAAAATAAGATTAATGTCTTTATGGTTAATAATATTCTTTCTTAAAGAGAAACATAATCTTAAGAGCCAAATATTGATATAGATAATAACCCTTGGATATTTATTGTTATCATTTCAAGTGAATAGTATTCATGAAAGGTAATTGGAAACCCCTATGATTTCTTTGCCTTCTTCAAAGGAAGCACAATGAATATAACATATAAATGACCATAGAGGTTCCTGAATAAAAAGAATGTCATAGTCTTTTTAGTTTCTAAAAGAGTGTTAAGAAGAAGTATTTTCTTGTGAACATTTTATGATAATATTTTTATGGATTTAATAATCATAATTTGTTGCTGCTTACAGATATGCAAATTAAGTTTGCTTTGATTTCTCAGAACTCTTACAATTTTTCATTGTACCAGTCACAATTGAACCTGTATTTCCAGAAAGAACATAAGTTGCTGTCTGCTTGATAGTTCTCTTTGTAATTGACACATTTGAAGCTGTACAAGCATAGTTTGCCTTTGGGAGTTTTGAGTTGAGAAGGATTAGTCTTGAAATTTACTTTGCAACACTACACTATATTTCTATAGTGTTCAATCTTATGGGGTCTGTTGCATTTCTGGCATTTAGATTCATGGATACAATATATGAATGTAGAATGTCTCCATTTCCAGCAATTTTTGCATTAAGAAATGCCAGGGTTCATGTTGGTATCTCTCATTGTGGTGATGTGGCAACCAATGTTAAAGCATCTGTTAATTAGTATTTTTCCTTTTGTACTATTTTGTGAATCCCAGATATCAATCTACACAATAGCCATGTCAGATTTGAGAAATGCTTTGATGACACAAGGTCATGAAGCTAAGACTACATTATTGAAGATATAAGTGGTTTCCAAGACTCATTCAATAATGTCAGGGGTCAAAGAAAGGTTAGTATCTTCTGTAAAATAGAAAATACAAGATTTTCAGATATAATTTGATTGAGGTAACCTAGGACTCATTATGTCATTAGAGTTAATGTTGTTCAAATTCTTCATATAATCTTCAATAACATTCAAGTCTGAAGTAGCTACAACATTATTAGTTGTAATAACAATACCTTTATTATTAGACCTGACAAAATCAATGATTACTTCTGACTTGATGGTTTTGAGTGATCTGTTGATATTAGAAACATGAATATTTAATTAAGCCATTATCTTATCCACATTGTTAGATCCCATAGAAATGATTACCTGTTTTCATAAGGAACCTTTGGTTGTTATATTAAGCTTTGGTTTTCTCTTCTTGTCTGAGTTCTTGATAACTTAATGGATTTCTAAGATCTTATTAGAAGAAAGTTTTGAGAAAGCATTTTTGATTTTGATGATTTTATTAATGTTTCTTTTTGAAGCTTAAGCATAAGACTTGGGTTTAGTTGTTTGATTTCTCTTGTAAAATTTATATTTTGCTAAAATCAATTTGCTGAGTCTCACAGAGATAAAAGAGAAGATCTTAGAGATGTTGACTGGTTTTTTCTTGTCTTTGTCTTCTTTCTTCTAATTAATTTGGTAGACAGTTTCCTATTGAATTGTGAGGAAACACATTGTCAAAAATATTTCTTGTCTTTATTGGCTTCCAGTTTATCTCAGCCCAATTCATAGATTGACAACAAAAATTCCCATGCCACATGACCAAATTCTAAAATTTGAGAAATATCCTCAGCAGTTTTGTCTTTTAGTCTTCTTTGCCTAATAGAAGCTACTATTCTGTGAAGTGAGCAAGTGATATTTCTCATGTTACCCTTTAAATATTCATTTATACTAAATAGCAAAATAGGACAGAAATTACTATTCCATAACTGGCTATTTGTTATGATGCATGTGAGGACTGATCTTTTTCTTTTTCTTTTATCTATTTTTCTTAATTTAATATTTCTTTTCTTTTGATTTTCTTTTTCTTTTTCTTTTGGATGATGAAGAGGCATGTAACCACAGTCATATGATATATCACATGATGTGAGGTCATAGACTTAGACTTGGCTAGAGCAGACTAGAAGGGACTAGAAGAATAATATCAGAGCACATGTATATGACATAGTATTCTTATGGAAGATATGAGGATAAGGTATGGACAACACATGGATCTTAGGGTAAGGTTAAATTAGTATTAGCATAGACCATCTGTAAATTATATAAATAGGGTAGCAATGCAGCAGAGACTCCTTGTCAAGTTCTCTTGTGATCCCCACTTGATATCCTACTGAGAGATTTATTGCTTGTGATTACTATTGGTCATTGTGACTAGTAGTTGCTACAATACTATTCACAGGTTGGTTAGCTGAATAAGGAATAACTGAAGGCTTAAGGTCTTTTATAGAGCATAAATAATTAGACATCACCTCAATGAAAACATGATATAGATCTATATTAGGCATCTGGTTAGTAGAGTCATTTCCCTCTTCTTTAGCTGAAATATAGAAAAGGGGAGTGGTTTGGAATCATTCATTTTATACTTAGTCAGCTTATGTGGAACTGTTGGAGAGTTCTTGAATATATTCTATATATACCTTATGTTACAAACTTAAGACCTTAGAGTTGGTCAGAAGAAATAACCTTGTATAGGATTTACACAAGAGAACTTGATAGAGAGTTCTGTACAGAATTGTCTACCTTATATACCAAAACCTCATGGTCTGTGCTAACTACTTCTAGCCTACTCTAAACAGCCATGTGTTTGCCTTAAGGTTAATATATGTTTTATATATAGTATAACATTATCCTTCCTGAACCTTCTATGTCTTTCCATGAGTCATGTGACTTGTGATCATCACTGTGACCATGTCATGTAATGTGACTGTCACTCTAACCCTCTCCTAAGTTCTAAAAATAGAAAGAAAAAACATAAATCAAAAGAAGAGTGAAAATAGAAAAGAAAAGGAGAATAAATGAAGTCTACCACTTTCAACTTTGACACCTTAGAGAATATATTTGAGAGTACTAAAGCTGATCTAGAATTGTTAGTACTAGAAGATACTGACCAATCTCTTGGAGTATTGACTTTCATGTTGATAGTCATACTTGTAGAGGACTCTTTGTTGTGGCAACCACTATTTACAAAGACCAATGACTACACAAGTGGTAAATCTCTTAATATAGATATCAGGTGGGAATTTCATAAGAGAACTCAACAAGAAGTCTCTGCTAAATTAGAGTCCTATATATACAAAGTGCACATGGTCCATGCTACAACCTCATGTCCGCCTCATTCTCTACTCAAGGCTACTATGTTGTATACATGTGCCCTGACATCATTTTTCTAGATCCTTCCACCACATTCTAGGCCTATGACGTCACATCATGTGACCTGTCATATGACTGTGTCACGTACCTCTTCATCGTCCAAAACAAAAATAAAAATAAAACAAAATAAAATAAAATAGAAATTATTAGTATCCAAAGCATCTCATTGTTGTAGCAATCACTCACCGGAATGGCACTTGTAGTATGCTTACTTCAGCAAAGCTCACAGAAGGCTATCTAGTAGTGGGGATTACAAGAGAACTCAACAAGGAGCCCTCACTGCATTGCTCCTCTATTTATATAAATACAATGTGGTCCATGCTACAACAATATGTCTACCTCATGTCCTATTACTCATCCACCATGCTTCTACCTCAAGGCCACCATGCCATGTCCATGTGCCCTGATATCATACTCTTTAATATACATGTACCATGTGTACACTATGAGGAACTCATGTCCCTTGACATCACTTCTAACCCTAACTCTGATCTAGACTCCTCTCAATCCTTCTAGACCCTAAGTCCTTCCAGACCGCTCTAGACTATTCCACATGACTTCCAGGTCACATGCTCTTTTTCTGTTGTAGACTAATAATTAATTACTTATCTATGTCTGGCTAATCCTAACCCTAGCCAAAGTCTGTCCACACTCTCATCTTATAACACTCATAACACTCTTGAGAATTGGTATTAGTGTTAATATTAAAGAAAAATAATATATTTACTGAAGTTCTCTCAGATACTATCATATGAGATGGTGGTAAAAGAGAAAGAAGTGTTTGCTATCATGTATAATGTCATATCATACTTTATCTAAGTCTAAAATAAAGAAAAGTGAAAATAAAAATCAAAAATAAAATAGAAAAATAAAATAATAATAATAAAATAGAATAATACTTATTCAAGATGTTTTCTATCTGCTAGGCAAATTTAATTATAACAAATCCTATATCAGGATATGAGATAATTATTAGATATATCAGAGATCTAACTAGTTGCTAGTACTTTTAACAGAGACTGAGGTCACACTGTTTATTATTGGATTTAAACATATAGCCTAATAATAATGAAGTACTTATTGGGTTGGTTGCTATATTAAAAGCATACTAAAACTTTGTTTAGGTATTTAGATTAGTCTACAATGATCTTTCAATTTTTGTGATTATGACTCATATACATCCCAAGAAACTCTTTGGTTTCTCCAAAGTCATGACATTCTCATTTTATCATGAATTTTTGCTTCAACTCTAAGAGAAGTGGAAAATCTTTTAAAACTATAAAGCAGACATCATTGACATAGATGATTGCTATAACAAGCTTTATAGTCTCTTCAGCAATAAAGTAATACACACCAGCATTAGATTTATATCACTTAGATCTTAGAACTAACATTGACTTAGTCATAGTCTACTACCAAGATAAGCTAGCTTGTTTAAGACTATACAATGCTTTGTGAAATTACCAGACTTTCTTTTTTTTTACCAGGTAGCCTGAAACTTTTGAACTGCTCTATGTAAATTTCCTTATTTAGATCATCATATAAGTAGGTAGTTTTTACATTAACACTATGGATATCCCAATCTTCAAGAACAACAACAGATAGAAACAGATATGCTGTCTCATAGCAGACAACTAGAGAGAATAACTCATCAAAATCAATTCCTTTAATCTGAAAAAATCCTTTTGCAACAAGTTGAAATCTATAACAAACATCAGACTTGATGTTGAACACTCAGTAATTCTTGATTACTTTTTGTCTCTTAGAAAGGTCTACAACTTCATAGATGTTTTTGTCTTTAAGCTCCTCAAGATAGAACTCAAGCTACTTCTTTTGAATATTAGCTAGCAATTTAGCAATATTTCCAAGATTTTTGGGAATTGAGCAAGACTCTACTATATGTTGTACTAAGAGAAAGTGAATTTTCTCTACTCTCTCTTCTCTTGCAAGATGTGCCAAGTAACTAGTAATAGCTAGCTTAGCTAATTTACCTGCAGAAGGTAGAGTATTCATTCTATCCTATTAGATGCAGTTCATACCAGAAGGTAAAAGTCCATGGGATTTAGCTTGGAAATGCATAGAGTATAGAAACTCTATGTAATAAGCTTGGTGATATGGACTTGTTAGAATGACTTTGGCTTTAGCTTATATGCTGCACTGTTATGACTTAAGGTACAAGGGTTAGAACCAAAAGTTAAACCTTGAATTGGGTTAATCACAAGAGAACTCAATAGAGTTTCTAGTATAATGTATCTACTTTATATACTGTTATAGATAGTCTGTACTACTACTGTGTCTAACCTACTCTAAAGACCATATGTAAACTAGAAGGTCAACATGTATTAAGCATATTGTATGACATTATGCTAAACTCTAACCCTAAATAAAAGAGAAATGAAAATAAAATAAAATAAAATAAAAATAAAAATAAAATCCAATATTCATAACTCTGACATGCACTATATGTCTTTCACATAGTCATAACTTCAGATGAGTGAATGAAGTCTAAGATGGAAGTAAGTACTAATTTGGTATGCTACTATTGAACACCAAAGATTGAGTTCAATAAGAGTTATCTTCATCAATTATTAGACCAGCAAATTACAGTGTGACTACTAGTCTTATATACAAGTCAGAGATATAGGAAATGCTTGGGGTTTCAGTATATCACCCTAAGTGGAGATTTCAGTAGTGAGATACTAATAGGGGTCAGATAGAAGAACTCTACCATAGAAGACTGAGTTCGATAGGAGTATTCCTATCATAGAAGACTGGATATCTGGATTGTTGTATCACTACTACAGAGACATATTGCAAGAAGGATGGCTATCATAGAAAACAGACTTGTCTCTAAGATATTATAATGACAACACCACTACAGAGACATATCTTTGGAATAGGTGGACTTGACATATAACATATTCTCATTACTATTGTTAATGATTGGACATTGGCCTTCCTACTAGATATTATATGAAATCTCATTTATGTTATGATCTTAAATCCTTAGGATTGGATAAAAGAACAAACTCTTGTATTAGAGTAAACATAGGAGAACTTGATAGAGAGCTCTTTTACAAAATAGTCTACTTTATATACTCTTACAGATGGTCCATGCTAGGTACTGTGCATCCTACCCTAAATGACTATGTGTCAAGCATGAGGCTAACATGTAGTATCCATGTTGTATGATGTCATTTTGTTTTAGAACCTTCTACTCTCTTCTCTCAAGTCCTGTGATCAATGCTGTGACCACACTATCAGATGTGACTGATGTGACTGTGTGACTGATCACTTCTATCCCTAACCTCAGTGTTCTAAAAATGGAAAAATTAAAAATAAATTAAAAGGAAAATAAAATAAGAAAGAAAATAAAGAAAAAACTAAGTCCACATTCTTTGATCTTGACAATTTATCTCAATGACGTTATTAAATAATTTATATAGATAATCAACTCTATTTATTCTTACCATTCTAGATAGCAAATTGTTAGAGAATTGTCATGTATTCTAATGAATTCTTCATAATTTCTAACAAGCATTTTCATATGTATGACATGCTGTATTAAGGTTGGAAAATCTCTCTCTTGGCTATTATAAGAGATTTTGCAGAATATTGGTAGAATGTCTTTGTTCTCTATAAATGTTTTCTTCTTTAAGTATTTGAATTTGATGCCTAAATTTTCTTAATTTAGAACCTTCTTACAGTTTCTGTAGAGCAGGTTGTAAGGATTGTTGAGGGCTAAAATGTTGCATCTCAATATCAGAGTCATGTCAGAGTCAACATCATCAACCTCTTCAAACTCTATTATAAGCTTTTTAAATCCTAGGGTAGGTAAGGGAAATAGAGACTTTTCAAAAAGAGAAGGTAAAGATAAACAAGTAGGAGAATTGTTTTGAATAGGAGAAATAGATATATGTGAAATAGGTACTAGAGCAGGTCAATTTTTTCTAAAAGGATCAGACACTGACAACTCTGTTTCTATACTTATTTGTCCAATAACTTATCATATTGTTTACACTCTTTTGCATGAGAGTCAGTGTATTTAGGAAAAATTTCCTCATCAAATATAGTATGTATGGAGTAGAAAATGATATTTTCTTATATATAACACATAAAGCAATAACTATTATTCTCATATCCAATGAATATTATCAATTCAGAATGCAGTACAAGTTTGTTGGTACAAACTTTATTGGGGAGAAACACATCTGCTCCACAGCCAAAGATACAGAAGTGTGATGTTTTAGGCTTATTACCCAAGAAAATCTCTTAAGGTGTTTTCTATTTGAGATATCTAACAACCATGCAATTGTATATATAAGCTATAGTTACAATAGCAAACTCCCACCAGGAATCTGGTAGATATACTTCAAGTCATATTGACTGCCTTTTCAAACAATGTGCAGTTCAATCATTTAGCACAACTATTTTATTGGTATATATGTGGAGTACTAGTCTCATGAATAATCCCTTGCTCTCTTAAAAAGGATTACAATTCCAAAATTATATACTCTTCTTCTTTATCAGTGTGCAATCTCTTCACAGGATAGAAAGCGGTATTTGACTACATTCAGAAGATTGACTTAATTGCTTCTGTAGCTTCAGACTTTTTGTACAGAAAAGCAATGTTGTAATAGAGGGAATAGTTATTAAGAAATGTAATCACCCACTTATACTTTGAATAAGGCAAGATGGGTAGCTCAAGGAGATCTGAGTGAATCCTAGAGGCTAACTGGAGTAAACAGAGTTTTCAAGGAAACTGTATTAGTGCATCTTTCTAAGAGTGTAACTACAGCAAACATGTTTCTATATTGAGAAATGGATCTTCTTCATGTCTTCAACATTGTCAAGAATATAATTTATGACTTTATCAGATGTGTGTTCAAACAATGATGCAAAGTCTCAAAGTCCAGGCATCTTATTGTAAGGCTCACAGAATTGGAAATATTATGTTTAAAAATACAAGTCCTCATAATCTGGATATTGCCCCAAAGGGTAGAAGTAGCTGATAGGACCACATTACTAGACTTATTGCAAAAAGTAGAACTGCTTTTATTGTCTTCTACTTTCAATCTAGACTGAAGAATTTGTCCAGTAGATGTTGTGGCAACCACTAGTTACAAAGACTAATGACTACACAAGCAGTAAATCTCTTAGTATGGATATTAAGTGGGAAGTTCACAAGAGAACTCAACAAGAAGTCTCTGCTAGATTAGAGTCCTATATATACAAAACATGCCTGGTCCGTGCTACCAATAATTAAGCCTGCCTTATTGTCTATGCTACAACCTCATGTCCACCTCATTCCTTACTCAAGGCCACCATATTGTATACATGTGCCCTGACGTCATCTTCCAGATCCTTCTACCATGTTTTATGCTTATGACATCACATCATGTGACCTGTCATGTGACTGCGGTATCACGTGCCTCTTTATTGTCCAAAATAAAAATAAAATAAAAGAAAAGAAAAATAAAAAATGTTAGTGTTCAAGCATCCATAATAGTAGAGAGAAGACACATTGGCATGCCAGTAACATAATATACTGGCTATATTTTTGACTCAGCAACTTTAGTAGTTCCTTTCTCAAGATTGAATATTTTATGTTCAACCAAAATAGTACCAGAAGTAACTATAAATAATGGTACTTTTAAATTTGCAGTCTCAACTCAACCATAATTATCTAAAATCATATCAACAAAGTCAGACTCAAACAAAGTAAAGTAGGCAGAGACACCAGAATCTAAGAACTATTCATCTTCATAAAAGCTACTATGAAGCACTTTTTTACTCTTACACAATAAATACAATACCTCCCTATATTTGAAGAGATTTACAGCAATAGGCAAGTTAGACAAAACAAATTTACTTTGACTTGAGGCCATACATCCATGATTAACCTTACTTGACATTATAAAGTTCTCCATTGTGGCAACTACATTAATGCAGGATTGAATAGACTGAGTCAAGGAATTTACTAGATTGTCAATTTGTAAGGAGAAATGTATATACAGTTAGTTACCAAGAGTCCAACCATCTGATTCATACCCATCATTGCTCTCTGGTGAAACTGCATTATTACTATCATCTGCTCTGTTACAACTTTAAGCTTGGCTTAGGTTGCAACTTAAACAAAAACTTGAGAAAAGATGAAGGAGATGATCAATTAGTAAAGTGTAAGAATATAGGACTGTATCTACAACTATACATACTTAATGACCATAAGAAATAAGTAAGTGGTTCTTGAGTAAACAATGAGGAGAGAATGAAAAAATGAGAAGACTATTAGGGAAACTGGGTGGAAGAGCCAAGTACTTCAAATCTCCAGAAAATCCTAAGTTTATTGTCTAAGGAATACTAAACTATATACATATCTCCAGGAAATTCTAAGAGAACAGAATAGAGATTCCCAAAGATGACAACTACTTTATATATTAATAGGTCTATTCTAATATGTCAGAATTCCGATTACATAAGTGAGAAATGATGATACTTAAGTAATCAGGAACAGTTTAGAATAAAGAAACCAAAATGAAAGAGAACCAGAGTACTTAGCAGATACTTCTGGAGTATGGGAAAGCAGATAATCAGATATGTAGATGACACTGGAAGACCTCAGAAGACCACAGAGTGTTGTGGAAGAGCAAGATAGTGTATAAAAGAAAGTGTATAAAAGAAAGTTTAATAACATGTCTAAATAGTTAGGAGTATTAGTGTGTAGTTTGAAGAGGTCTGAAGTATAGGAAATCAGATGAGCAGATGAGTGCAGATATAAAAAGAGGTCACAGAACATAGATCAGCCAAAAAACACAGAAGAGAAAAGTCTCAGAAGAGCTAGTTCCCTTACAAAGATCTCCACTACTACATGAGACACTGACTGATACTATATGAGAAATATGTAAGGTATAGTAAATATGAGTCAAAAGTGAAACAAACCCTAACACATATTTGAGTTGAGGTAGACATAAAGCAAATACCTATAACATATGAGGTATTAATCATAACAATACTCCTATTTTAGTGCTCATATCCTCATGAATCCATCAAGGTTAAATCTCTAACTGCATATATTGTTATCATCTTTTTGGTAGGTTCCATAGATATTCCTTAATGACTAGTGTCTGCATTATGTTCCTGCTACAAGAATTGATATGCAATGTCATTCCAATATATTCTATTTTTTTCTCCACTGGCTTGGATAGTTTTATAATAATTTGGAGGAGTGAATAGTATGGTTTTGACAGGTGACTGCAGCATTTTCAATACTTTCTCTAGATTATTAATTTTGTCTTGTAACATCTAAGTATCTGGAGATGATGTTTCACTTGAACTAGATGTCAATATATTGTAAGATTTGTATAACAATACTTCATCTTGGACAGTGTCTTTCTTTTGCTTTCCTTTGTCAATGATCATTAGTTGTAGTGTATCTCAATAAGAGTCTTGGTATGCTTCTTGTAATATTTTGATGTGTTTATCTACCACTTCTCTTTCTTTTTCTTTGTATCAATCCAATTCATCGACTAATAGAACTTGGATGTGATAAGCTTGTTGTTCCATATCTTCATGAATAAAATTTCTAAGTTCTTTGGATATACTATAAATGTTTCTACCAATTTGTATTTTATGAGTTTCTCCTGTTTGTAATAATGTGGTTTTGATATCTGCCAGCTAATTGTTTATTGGATCCATTAGCTTGATAATATTCTGGATTTGAAGTTGGATATCTGCCATAGTTTTTAATTCTCAGATTATTTTGTGGTATTTTTTCATCCAATCTTTCTTTTCTTTATTCAATGTCATCATAATAAGGTCCATGTTGTTGACTGTGTGAGCAATGTAGAGGTTGGGAGAGGTAGGGGCAGTTACAAATTGGTAAAACATGATTTGAGTTTGGATTTCTCATTTGCTTGTGATACTTTGAGATGTTGATTTGGAGTTCTACCCCTCTCTTTTATAGGTTTCATCTCAAAATCTTTGCCTAATAGTCTTGAATCACCTCTTTAACATATGGTAATACCATTTCTGCTATCCATTGGTCATGCTTGTTTCCATAACCTTTCCAGTAGACTAAGAATTGTGTATCTCATCCTTATTTCCTGTAATTCTGTACTTCTTCTACTTCATATTCTTCTTCTTTATTGATAATTTTTGGTGGTAGTGCTGTTTCTATGTGCTGTCCTTTGAATTGGGGCTCCCTGCATTATGTTAGCAGGTCTTTATTGAACACATTGTGTATCACCCATCCTTCTGATAACTTTAGCTGAAATGCTCTCTATCTAATGTCCTTTGTGATTTCAAAAAGTTCTTATCTTTTTTGGTCCAACTTCTTTGAAGGTTGTTTCAATTAGATGTTTTTGGCTTCCAACCACATATTGTTCCCTTATTTCAACCCCTAAGAGTTTTGTCTTTTCTTGTCAAATTGCTTCTTCATGGCTTCTTTTGCCATTTCCATTGATATCTTTACTACTTCCCAACTCTTCTGTAATTCTTTGAGAAAAGTCTTTAGCTTTGGTAATTCCATCTTTATTTTTAGATCTTCCTTCCATGGGTGTTGTCCAAAGTTAAGTTTGAATGGAGTATATACTCTGGCTGAGTGTTTCTTGTTATTATATCAGAACTCTACTGCTAATAAACATTCTATCTAATCATCTTGCTGATAATTAACATAATGCTGCAAAAACACTTCAACCTCTTGATTGATTCTCTCTATTTGACCATCAGTTTGAGAGTAGTATGCTGTTGACAATGTTTTTTTTGTTCCCAGTGTCTTGTTTAAGTCTTCCATGAATTATGAGGTAAATTGGGATCCTCTGTTGCTAAGAATTTTCTTTGGAACCCTGTGAGTTTTTCATATGTTGTCACTGTAGATCTTGGCAATTTCTTCTGATGGTACTATTATTGTTATTATCTTAAGTCCAATCATCTTTTTAAATTGATCTACTATAATCATCATTGTATTCTTGTCATTTGATCTTAGTAGTAGTCCAATAATGTCAGTACTAATTTCCTGCCATAGTCCTTGAGGTGTTTCTAGTGGATGAAGTTCTCCTACTTTCTTCATATGCTGTACTTTGTTTTGTTGGCATTTCTGATATCCTTGAATATATTTCTTAATATCATTCTATATTTCTGGCTACCAATAGTTTCTCTTGATTAACTCAAGCATTCTTTGTTGTTCTGGATATCCTACACCTACTAGTTCATGATTTTCTTATAGGATTTGCTCTTAAATCTTCCAGTTGTTTAAAACATAGATTTTTTCTTCTATATATACCACTCCATTGTTCTCTCATGCTTGACTGTCTTTTTTTTCCAAGTTCTTCTAAACTTCTTGTTCTCTTGTATTATTCTTCCAAATTTCTTCCAACAATATGGTTTCTTCTACTATCTAATTTCTTCTGAACATTGCTATTTCTGCTTCTATGTTTATTCTCCTTATCCATAACCTGTCTTTGAGCATCTTAATATCTTTGTTATTGTTCTTTATGTCCACTTGATCCTTTCTTGACAGAATATCTACTTTTGTATTTGTCTTCCCTAGAATATGCTACAGAATGAAATTGTAATCCTGCAACTTGAGGTACCATCTTACTCATTGTTTATTGAGTTTATGTAATTCTCTGAAAAGTACTTGAAATTTTTGTGATTTGTCCAGACTTTGAACTTTTCTGTGGCATCCAATAAGTATTGTCTGCATTTTGTTAGAGCCTCTACAATAGCTAGTAGTTTTTTGGTAGTTTTTTGTCATATATCTCTTAAAATATCCCTAGTGAGTTGCATAGTTCAAAATACATCATTTTTAGCTTGAATAGTCCTTTGCTCATTAAGAATGCTGTTTTCCATTCATTATCTTCTTTGATCCATATGTTGTTGTATTCTCAGATAAGATCCAATTTGTTGAAGTATTTTACATTCTTGAGTTTGTTAATTACTTTCCCAATCAATAGTAATAGTGCCTTGTCCTTCATTGTGTGCTAGTTCAACTTTCTGTAATCTTGTACTAATTGTAGAGATCCATTCTTCTTTAAAATGTAAAAATATAATACTATATATCTCAAACTTGATTCCACTATGAGTCCTGCTTTGAGTTGTTTTTCTGGCCACTATTTTAAAGCTTTGTTTGACTGTTGTCACATAGACTTTGGCAACTAACTTCTTTGGCATGTCTTCTAGTAGATTAATTTTTTGATCTTATTTCCTTCATTCTAGTAACTTCTTGAATTTCTTCTTGTTGAACAAATGCATGAATTGTTGAATATATTCTAGTAAATCCTCTGAGTTTGTTGGATCTGGTTGCTTGTCAGTTTTCTAGTGTTCTTTATCTGTATCTTCTGTTGGTTGTAGTTTTCTGGTTCTTGATGTGAATGTAATATCATAGTACTATGTTCTACACTCTAACATCTTGTAAACTGTATTGTTTCTTTGTCCCAATTTACTTCTGGATTGTGCTTAACCAACCAGTCATATTCTAGGAATATGTCTATGCTATTTAATTCTATAACCACTATGTTGATTTTTTCTGTGTGTCTGTTAATTTCTAGTTTCAGTGATACAAATCTCATCACTTCTTTATTCTTGGTTCCATCTGTATTGAAAACCTCAAATGACCTATCTATTGGTTCTGTTTTAATCTGTTCTTCCTTTACTAGTTGTTTATCAATTCTGGTGTAGGCACATCATGAATCAACCAGTGCTTTGAGCCATAATTTCTTTCTGTTTAATATCTTCATATTTATATGCACATTGAGTTTCCTCTCTTTGTTGTCTCTCTGATGTAGGATAACATATTGATCAAGAGATTTATTATATATAGAGGTTCATTATACCATGCCTACTCTGAACCTCCAACAAAACTCTTCTCTTTGTTGCTATCTTCTTTGTCTGATTCTTTCTATATACTTCTGTTCTTCATCTTCTGTTCTAATCTGCAATTCTTTGTAAAGTATCCTACTTTGTCATGTTTATAACACTTTCTAGTTTTCTTCTCTTTCTTTAGCTTCCAGAAATTCTTTGCCATATATCCATAAATATTGCAGTTGAAGTATCTAGGCTTCCTATCTTTATTGTAGTTGTCTTTGGACTTTCCAATGTCCATAGGTGCTTCTCTTCCTCTGTAAGTAATTTCTAATCCTATCTTGTAATTTTGTTTGCCTTTTGTAGACTTATATCCCTATTCAACTGAGATAATTGTCACCTTCCATTCCTTGAGTGTCTCTAATACTGCTATAGGTAAGTATCCTAATATGGTCTTGATAATGTCACTCTGATATTCTTCTTCAATGAAAATATTACATGCATGTTGTCTGTTTCAGGCTTTATAACTAATGTTTTAAACTTTATCATAAAGTCCACTATATGCTTCTTTCCTTGCTTGAACATTTTGATCTTCTGTTCAGCATCTGCTACCTTACTCTTATTACTAAACACTATCTTGACTTCTTTAACAAAATCATTCTAATCCTGGACATTGTCTTTTTCTTCTATTTGATCAATCTTCTTCTGTGCATAAATTCC